>ENA-USYP01000926-USYP01000926.1-human-gut-metagenome-genome-assembly--contig:-NODE-926-length-25495-cov-100.805492_pt1 | contig 25495 bp, 15 predicted proteins | sample MGYA00250065_ERZ773512 | MGnify/ENA primary metagenome ERZ773512 (study PRJEB29103, sample SAMN06112003) | human gut metagenome | biome: human gut; feature: ankylosing spondylitis patient; material... | reverse complement strand
AGGTATGATGAGTTCGGAAGAAAGGGATGGACTTTTAATGAGAGGGCAAAATCCAATTCGGAGGAATTTAGATTATATAATAGTATATATAGTTTAGCTAATAGATCCGGATTGAAATTAGATGAAAAAGAAGGATCTCATACATTGTCCGTTGAACAGGATGATGATAATAATTGGTGGATAATAGCTGATGCAGGAGAGGATAAGGCTCAACGGGTTCAAGTATCAGAACAGGATTTGGCAGGGATAGGATTTACTACCTATACTAAGTTAAGAAATATCCCGTCAGTCTCATACAAGTCAAGGGTGTCTGGGGCAGGGTTTTCTTCTGCCTCCGATAAGGCTTATGGGAGATCGGTAGCCGATTTAGGTCTTGGTTCTTACGCTACGGCTGATAACGCTAAAGATGATATACGCTCATTTGTTTTGCCTTTGTTCCCGGATGATTATCATAATGATATGTCTATGATAATATCTGCGGTTATAGATGGATCTAGCAATTATGAGGTCAAGGCTGAGGGATATGATCGAGGGTATGGACGGCATGGTGTGGAGATTAAGATATATAAGAAAGGTTATGGAGGTGATCCTTCTAACAACCCTTTATATACTATAGATAAAGAAGGTGTTGATTACGCTGATAATATAGCTAAGGTTATGAATATAGCTCCTCAGGCTTATTTGGTGGAGGCTCTTAAAGAGGCTATGACTAAAGAGGCTAATTCTGTGAATAGTTCTTTTGGAAGGAAGGATATTAATGAGGATCTGTATAATATTATGTTACCGGTAATGGATATTATAAATAAAAAGAGGAATGGAAACGAGCAATAATAATTTACCCGATGGTAGGGATATAGCTCAAAAGCATGGGTATCCGGTTATGGATCCAATGGAGATAAGGGCAGTTGGTGTATATCCGAGTTCATTAGGTGACGATATAAACAATCCACCTTTACCTAACCTTGATCCAAATTCTTTGGTCGATGATTCTAAAAAGGCTATACCAGCTTTATCAGAAAGAATAAAAAGACGTGTTAAATCGTCTTATTATGATGATTTAAGGGCTAAAACTCCTGAGGATAGTATTATTAGTAATGGTATCCCATCTGGTAGGTTTGATGTGTCCGGTCCTCGTATAGGTCTTGATGAATCAAGATTTAAATTAAGTGATGGAACTTGGATACCTAAATACGAGTCATTTCAGGCTGGCGTTGATAATGATTCCAGATTAGCTAGAAATCAAGGTACAGGAGAGAAGATATTTAGGGGATTGGGTAAATTTGTTTATAAGACGGCTTTGTATGGTATAGGAGGTATTATTCAGCCTTTTTATGGTATTTACGAGGGAGTCACTAAAGGTAAATTTGAATCCGTTTTCAATAACGATTTTACTCGTTGGTTAGATGATATGGATAAGCGAGGAGATTATAGGCTCGCTCATTATTATGATAAAGAAGAGAGAGATATGGGATTTCTTCGTAGTCTTGGAACTGCTAATTTCTGGACTAACGATTTCCTTTCGGGTCTGGCTTTTACCGCTGGTGCCATGTTATCATCCGCCGTATATTCCGGGGCCGGCCTGATGAACCTTGCTCGTACCGGAGCTAGGGCTGGGGTGGCTTTAGCTAGGATAGGCAAGGTCGCTTCGGACACCAAGAAAGCATTCGGCGCTTACCTTAGGGCCGCCCGTATAGGGCAGAGGGTAGGCAAGGGGCTGGATACCGCCCTATTTCTTGGTACGTCTACCTCATGGGAAGCTTCAGTGGAAGCCAGAAGTATGTTGATGGAGGCCGAGGAGAACTTCAGGCAATCTTATCGTAACGCTTATGGGAGGGAAGTCCCGTATGAGGAGCTTATGAGGTTCAGGGCTGACAATGCCAATGCCGCTAACGCCGTATTCGCCGCAAATGTCGGCATATTATCATTATCCAACATAGCTATGTTTGGTGATATGTTTGGTATGGAGCTTGGTGTAGACAAGTTTATAAAACGCAATATATTTGGCGTAGGAGCCGAGAGAATGGACAACGGTGCACTAAGGGCTATAACACCAAAGAAATGGCAGAAAATAGCTGGTAATACGTTTAATATCATCAAGCGACCGGTATCTGAGGGTTTGTTCGAGGAGGGTCTTCAAGGTGTGTCCAGCAAGTCCGCGGAGGATTGGGTGGAATCAAGATATAATCCTATGGCCATCCGTCAGAATATAGGTTATATGGAAGCTATAAAGAACGGATTCAAGGAGACATACGGATCTAGCCAAGGCTGGAAGGAGATCGGCATCGGTATGATTATCGGATCGGTTATGGGTGGGAAAAGCCTTGGAGGTATAAGGGAATGGAGCCAAGACATGTCCCGGAACAAGGGGATGGTGGATGCCTACAACGCCAATGCCGGCGCCTTGACTACCGCCGCTATCCGTGCTATTCGTGGCAGTATGGCTCTGAACGCTCAATTATCAGGCTTGAAAACGGATAATAACGCTGACGATATATCTAATTCTAGAATCATAGATAAGACTTTTAGTGATGCCGTGTTCAATCGTCTTCGTTATGATCAGGAAATGGGGATGTTAGATGATACCAAGGAGAATTTCAAGACAGTCATTGAGTCTATACCTAATAGCGATATAGCCTCCGATATGAATATGACGGATGAGCAGGTCAATGAGTATAAAGCCGATCTTGTCAATGAGTTTAATAAGAAGGTGGATAATTTCACCATGGCCAACAGGTTCGCCGATTCTCTTACCGAGGGTATATCCAATAGATCGTTCAATACCTATATCTCTAACATGGTATATAATGGTCTTGAGGCGAAGGATAATTTGAACGATATTGCCAATCAGTTAAGAAGGATATACAATACGGATATAGGCCCCGCTCTTGATATATATTCTCGTCTTAATCCTGATTCGAGCAGGGATCTTGAAGAACTTAGGAAGCTTACGGATGATATACAGAGGATGGAGAAGAATATCTTGAGGCTTCAACAAAGTGTCGCGTCGAAGGACGCTCTTGAATCTGATAAGGCTAAGTTGGTCAAGGAGAATGATAGGCTTCTTAAATTAACAGAGGATAGGATCGCATTGGAGAGGAAATTAACTACGTTAATTAACTCAGAGGCTGATATATCTAAGTTGTTCTTAAATAGAAATGATTCAAGGATCAGTGCCGCTGATCTTATGGCGGCTTATGATACTATAGCTGATTTTGAGAACGTCGTATCTATCCGTGGGGTTGATAATTATAAGGAGGCTATGGCATTGCTTAGTGAGTATCGTCATAATCTTGTGGCTTATAAGAATATAAACGAGTCTCTTCGTCGTATGCGTGACAGAAGATTCATCCGGGCGCAGGAGCGCGGGTTCATGAAGATATTATCGAACGTATGGGGTAAGACTTATGAGGAGGATGATAGCAAGTATGATTTCAGGAATACTGATAATCCTGATGCCAATGATCTTTACGCCAACGACCAAGCTATAGACAAGGCTTACCAAGATGGTCTTATAGGGGAGGATGAGGCATTTATGTTCAAGACATATAATCATATGATAGCCAGATCTATGGAGAACGAGATTAAGACCGATGAAGGTAATATAGTCGAGAGGGTTCCTGATGATGAGGATATCATAAATCCTTCTGACGATAGAATCAATAATATAGCTATAAAGATATGGAACGGTAATGAGGATGTCTTATCTCCTAGGGAGAGACAGATATATGATAATAACAAGCCTCGTGTCGATAGTCTAGTTAACGGGTTTGGGGATAATCCTATTTCAAGGATCAATAAGGCTAGATCGATAATAGATAGATTGAAGATCCATGATAATATTTATGATAATATCAAGGACGCTGTTGATGATATTGTAGATATGAATATCAATGGTCTTGATCAGGATCAGATCAAAGAAGCTATAAAGACTTATAATGATCTTATGAATGAGGCTGACAATGGCAATGAGATTGATCAGGATAAGCTTAATGAGGCTATTGATATTATCAATAATTATTCCGATGGGCCTCTTCTTCAATTCGTGGAATGGATGAGGTTGTGTGATAACGGAAGTATAGCTGTCAAGGATTACGATAAATCCATACCTATGGGTGATGTCCTCACAGAGAGCGAACCCGGGACATCCACCGGCAGGACGGAAGTTAACGCCGCCCAGAATCCGGTGGTGTTGATGGCTCAGAAGAGAGAGATCGGTGGGGTTATGTATTATGAAGTTGGCGGAATGAGACTTGACAGGTTTATGGACAGTCTTGGGCTTAAAAGATCTGATGCCACTGATACTGATAATGGAAGGGTGATGGATTTCACCAACGGAACCGACATATTTACTGTTATAGAGTCGAATAACCACTCAAGATGGATGATTAGCGAGGATGACGCTCAGGCTTTCGAGAACGCTACCGGTGTCATATTGGGGCGGCAAACCGCCTTGTCGACCTCCATCTGGTTCATGGTGTATCGCAAGGGGCAGGATGGATCTATTGTCCCTTATTATACGGGTGATACGTTTGGATCTAACAACGAGTCGGTGAATCAGGAAGCCGTAGCTAATCTCCGTAAGGATAATATCGTAAGGTTTAAGATGGATATGTCAGATCCATATACCAAGGAATTGTATGATAAATACAATAGCCTTAACGCCGTTGACCCTAATTCTGATGAGACTAAGTCGGCTTACCGAGAGCTGGTTGATAATATGGTTATTAAGATCGTGGATAGCGACGGCAATTTCGTCTCGGTACTGAAAGCCAATGACCCGGATTCAAAAGGAAGTAACGCTGATTTAAGGAGTAGGGCCTTTGAGTTATATAGGGATAATATAGGATCTGTTACTGGCGAGATTGATATACCGTTCGTAGGTACAGTTACCAGTGTTTTGCCGGGAAGACCTAATTTTAGCGTAAGTGATGATAATGGTACGTTGATGGTATCCGAGAATGATTTTACCAACGAGACGGTTGGTAAAGTCGAGAGCGTAGGATATATAGAGAATGGGGAGGTTACGATGAGGGATGATATTAAGTATAATATATTCCCGTTCTGTACGGCTATCGTCAGGGACAAGTATGGTGACTATAAAGATTCACGTATCCCGGTCGTAGCTATAAAGACAGGAAATGGAAGAAATTACCTGTACCCCGTAAGATTGAAAAATCAGGATATATCGTCATTCTCATCCATGATCGGATCGATGGCTGATAGGATTACGGAGGGTCTAGGCGGAGGCGTAAGTATTGATGATATAATGGATCTTAATAACGCTATAGCCAGATCAGGGTTGGATAATAAGACATATATGATTCCGCTGGCGGGAGACGTGGATGTTATCAAGAACCGGCTTAAAGCTGTCAAGGAAGCGGCTAGCAGGATGCCTATGACCGCTGACGTAAGAGGATGGATAGGTGATTCCAGAACTAAGGAGGATATTTTGATGAATGATGTTACGATCAACATTGATCTTAACAACGATCCTTTCATAGCTCCTAAGTTTAGGATGAGTATCAAGGAGAACAAGGTATCCAAGGAGGAGACGGAAGTCTCGTTCCCTAACCTGCCGGATCTGCCATCGGAGTTCGCCTCGCCTACGAAGGCGGCCGAGGACAAGTCTTTGGTTTCCGACGGTAACGTAGTATCCGGAGAAAATGAGGCGGAAAATCCTTGCTAAATAAAATATCTTGACTTATCTTTGCGGCGTCAGTCCATCACCTGACGAGTAAGATATTTAAAAGTTGGTCCCTGTCGGGTGTGTGATGGCCCCGGTGGGGACTCTTTATATTATGCAACTAGATTCTTTTTTACATCGGAAGATCATGCAAGACCTACGCATCCAGCGAGTGAAGGTCTTGATGATGTTATACACCAGTAACTATTTTGTCAAGGTCAGACAAAAGCAGTTGCTTGATCATACATACGCCTTAAGCAGGGATCAGGCTTTTGATTATATGACTGAGTTCAATAAAAGACTTAGTGATAAGGTTGGTATAAAATGTACGATGGATATCCTTCTACCTACCGATGATGATAACGCTAACATCATAATCGAGCACAATGGTATTATCAAGAAGTTGATGAAGGAGGCCGATAAACTGGAACTTGATACTGATGCTATCAAAGTCATGATGCGTGATCTTCTTGATGAGTTGAAGGATGATATTGATCTTAATATCCTGATATTTGACGTAACCCAGTTACTTATAAAATATAATCTATTTAGGTTGGATGCCATAACCGAGCAGGAGTTCAAGAACTCTTTTGTCAGGATGGATAGTAGGAATATGGAGATAAAGAAACTAACTTTATCTGATATCAAGAAGGTGGTGGAGATGATAGAGGATAGGTATAGCTACGCTTTATATATGACAGAGGAATATGGCTGATTACATTTTTTGTAAAAATATCTCCTGTTTGTTTGTAGTTTCAAAATAAGGTCTTATATTTGCGGTGTCCATCCGTTATTGGGCCATAAGAAGATATTAACTCGCCTAGGCGTAGGCGATAGATGAGGGCTATTGGTGGAATAACGGACGCCAATGGTCCTTGTTGTTTTATATTATGGATAAAGAACATATTTTGAAGTTATATGACGATTTGAATTATTTTTGTCAAAAGAGAAAGTTGAAATATACTGATCCTCCATTATATTCAGAAGAACTATATGTTGTTGTAAGGAATTTTGTAGACGATCTTAAATATGTTGATAATAATGACGTTTTAATTATCAAGGATTGCACTATAACTTCAAGTGATAGCGATTATGGTAATTTTATTCATTATGCATTGATAATGCTGTTTGGTCATAGTGATTTTGATTTCGATTATACCTTGATGTTGTACAATCGTTTTATATCGGCAGCTATAGAATATGAGGATGAATTATATAAATATGGCTATGGAGAATATATTCTTGATAAGATGTGCATAGATCATATGTTTAATGGCGTTGTTTATAATATAACTATATTGAATACGGATAGTAACATTGATAGCATTAAATTCACTATTTCCAATAAATTGAAAGCTAATAGAAAATTGGCCGAGTTTGTGAGTAGAATGATGCCTAGATGTATGAGTTTTGATATTTATGATTTATACGATTTTACAATGTGTGCTATTTCTTCATTAAGGGAAATATCACGTAGTGATAATAAAAAGATGCAATTTACTTATATTGGATTAGATGCAAACAATGGTCTTGTAAAGATTGGTAAATCTAAGGATATATGTGCAAGAGAGAAAGCGTTGAGGGTTGCTAATGTGTATTTTCACATGATAGCATATGTAGATAAGGATATAGAGTCTATTCTTCATTCTAAATATAGTGTATATAATATTGATAGAGAATGGTTCCATTTAAGGAAAGATCAAGTCGAAGACATTATTAAAAAACATGATTTTAATATTGTAGAAAATAATAAAAGATATTTTGATCGTATAGGAGATTTTCGCTAAACGATAAATTCCATTTTTTTTGTAATTTAGGATTGAGCTTTTGCCTGTCCGTGAGGATCGGCAAAATGATTTGTACTTTTCAGTAGAAACATAAGGTTTGTTATTATGTTGTTATTTTGGTATCCCGTCCGCTCGTGAGAGTAGATGGGATTTTATATCTTTGTAACAAAACGATTTAGTAATGGGACGATCTTGTTATGTTATAAAAAATAAGGAGGGTAGGGTAGATAATGTCCTTGCCCCGAACGACCAACCATCCGGATTATACCAAAGGGCGATGGAGGTGCTTGGCGACCAGAAGCAGGCCTTATCGGTCTGGGGTACGGCCTACTCCCCCGACTTCGTGTCTTTCTTTGGCGATTGGATGTCCATGCCATCAGAATATGATCTGGATAGTAATGGGGAACCTAGGTATGATGATGTCATGTCCTTTATCAAGCGGAAGAACTATTTCGTCGGTAATTTCATGGCCGATGAGGTTAAGGATATCAATAACACCCTTACTTCCTTGGGGGTTGATAATATCAATGATCTTAATGATATGATCATATCCAATTTCCTCTCCGGCGGTGATATATTCCTCAATAGATACAATCTTGATAGGTCCGGGATGTATGACGCTGATGAGATTGATAATATCATGACCAACAGATCAGCGTATGAGCGGGTAAGGGATATGATGAGGAGGATTGTCGATTTTATGTCTGACGGGGATCTTAATGAGAAGGATATGTATTTCCTATCCTCCGAGTCAGGTCTTGGTGATGATTATATGATATATGAGGATACATATGACTCGTTAGGGAAGAGAAAGGTCTTGAATCCAATAGAGGTAAGGGATACGATCATGAGGGCGGTAGGCGGTATCAGCGACCGCCGGGAGTTCGATCAGGCTTTCACCTCCATCCCCTACCCTTCCTTGGCACTCCGGTATCAGGAGGATCAGGATTACGCAGATCGGATGTATGACACGTATCGTAATATGACCCGTATGGAGGTTCGGAGTCAGGACGGAAATACGATTACCGACTCGTACTTCAATAGTACCATACCGTATATCAGTATGCCTAAGGATATGAAGGGTCTAAGGGATAAGGTTGGGGAGATAATCGATATGGATGATTTTAAGGACATCAAGGACGTTGCCGGACGTCTGCATGACATAGCCATGGATCTTGCCGACATGGGCGTGGATATAAGCGAGGCGATCAGCGATGAGATGGTTATATCCAGACCTGAGGATATCCGTGATCTTATGGCGTCGCTGGACGTCATGTTGTCTTCCATACAGGCCGGCAATTCGGTATACGATAGCTTTATCTCCGATCTTGATAGGATAACAGGAAAAGGGAATCCGATATACGAGGTTCAGGATACTTACTCTACCGGTGATAGAATGGTGTATGTAAGGTCCGGGAATACATCCCCTTCCGATATGTATGATAGGAGCATGTTGTATATTAGTAGGAATACGTACCATAACACGGCCCCGATAACCGACACCGATCAGGCCTATGAGATGTTGGCCGATATCGGGATAGAGCGGCCCTCGTACTTGCCGGCTGGCGTGGTTCCCGCAGGGGCTTCCCGTTCCGATATTGGCGTGGTCAAGGATAACATAAAGAAGCTAGTTATGTCCAACATCTCATCCTCGAATACAGAGAACATGATCCTTACCAGATTGATATACCAGCATCCCGTAACCCCTAAGATGGATGATGTCGATATTGATCGGGAGTTCAGGAGATACGAGGCTAGGCAGGGAAAGGATCGGGATTTTATCAAATCCTGTACATCGTTGAGGAAGATCCAGATCAAGGAAAGGTTAAAAAAATCGGATTTATATAATAATGTCTTACGTTTCCTTGATTTTAATGGATTTTATAACGTATCTTTGAACCACCATGACAGAGGTACGTTAAAAAGCATGGAGATGTCGTTGCCGGAAGGTCAGGTAAGGGATCTTCTGTTTGACGTGGCTATCGAGTCCGGTGACAGTAGCATGAGAAACCTTTTCTATCTGGATGGTCAGGATAGGATGATGGATGTCGGGTTTTACAGATATCTGTACCAAAGGAATCCGGGCCTGCTCCGGGAGGTCAACGGCGGCGTCGAGGCGAGACCGGACGGTTCGTTCTTGGCTCGTGGGAGGTATGATGATTTCGTGTCATTCCAATCCGGCTTATATGAGAAGGTAGGTGAGACGGTTGATGGTGCGATATACAGGTTCGTTGATGATCTTATATACTCCGATCCATCATCATATCAAGAAAACATGGTACGAAGGATGGGTGACGTTACGGTAAGGAGTGACGATAACCGCCTGTCAAGGATAGAGGATAATCCCTCATCCAGTAAGATAGTTAATGAATACACTGCTAATACAAATAAGTTGATGCGAGATTTTTCGTGTAGTTAATCTCTCTTTGACGTCGTGAGACGTTTTCTTTCGAGCATTGAAACATTGAATTTTATAGATTTGCGATGAATCCGGGTCGTAGTGATACGCTCCGGATTTTTTGTCTCTCGTCAGTCGTTATTAATACCATTTACAAGACATGACGTACTTTGATGATGACACATATCACGATTTTAGGGCTGTTAATTTTTGAACTTTGTAACGCCCGCCATCAGGTGGGGTTATTATTAATTCAAAAATAAATAGACATGGGTACAAGTGGAGACAAAATCGTTTTGTTAGACGGTATGGGTTCCGGTAGTGGAAGCGCCACTAACGGTTTATTATCTATGATTCCGGGTATGTTCGCCAATTTGATAGGCGGAAATAAGATGGATCCGAACTTGGTAGCGGCTTTGATGAACGGTCGTAACAACCAAGACGGTTTCGGCGGGGCTAACGGTTGGTGGTTGTGGATCATCGTCCTGTTCTGGTTATGGGGTGGCCGTGGCTTTGGCAATGGTTTTGGCAATGGTAATGAGTGTTGCGCTAATGGTCTTCCCGCTCAATTGAATAACGACTATGGTCGTGAGTTACTGATGCAGGCCATCCAAGGTAATAGAAGCGCTATCGATCAGATCGCTAACGCCTTGAACTGTACTACCACTCAATTGCAAAGCGCTATCTGTAACGTACAAGGCGCTATCGATAAGGTGGCTGGTCAGGTAGGTATGACCTCTCAGGCTGTTATTAACGCCGTACAGCAACAAGGTTGTGAGATCGGTAATCAAATTAGCTCTTGCTGCTGCAATTTGAGTTCTTTGATCAACCAAAGCACTTGCCAGACTCAGCAGATGATCAACAATCAAGGTTATGAGAATCGTCTTGAGACATTGAATCAGACTAACACGTTACAAAACACTATTAATCAAGGATTGACGAACAATCGTGAGCAAGCCACGAGTCGGTTCAATATCTTGAGCGCTAAGATTGATGCTCAAACAACCTTGATTAATGATAAATTCTGTCAATTGGAAATGCGTGAGATGCAGAATACGATCAATCAGTTGCGTGATGAAAGGTCGGCTTACCAAGCCTCCGCGTTGACTCAGCAACAGACTCAGAATTTGATCAACCAGTTGAGACCTACCCCTGTGCCGGCTTATCCTTCATGCTCTCCTTACCAGACTTATGGATGGGGTCAAGCATTTTATGGAGGTAATTACGGATGTGGGTGCAACAATGGATGCTGCAACAACGGAAACGCCGCTATTTAACTCTATAAAGGAAGGAGGCTATTATGGCTTGTGTTTCTAAAATAGGGTCTCTTTATGAGTTGGTCACGAAGAACGTGGTAGTGACTACTACCAACACCATCTTCGGCATCAACCCAAGGATATGGCTGTCCTTGCCATGCGAGGGCCTTCTGCTGCTGAAAATCCGGCAGGTGGTTCCGACAACAGGCGAGACATTGCCAGTACAGATAGCTGTCCCAGCGAATAGCACCGTATCCACGGTAGGTGATGACACATGCTGCCCGGTAACCGGCGTGGCTGTGGTGAACCCGATCAACGTGGCTGTGACCGGAGCGGCTATGGTTAACAACACCGAACGCCTTGTTTATTTCAATAAGGTAAGGGGTGTATTGAGGCTCATGGATTGCTGTGTGCCTACAACTTCCGCCTCGGCGTCGGAGACGACTGTTGATGAGGAATAGGTTAGATTGGATGTCTAATGGGAGGGTATTCCCTCCCGCTTAAAAATCGAGATATGTTTAGAGACTTAAAGAAAGGATTTCAAGTATATACGCTGGATACGTCCGATGTTCCGGTGTTCAGGATGGGGAATGTGGTTAACGTGTCCGAGCCTAGGTTCCAGCAACCCCAGATGGGTCAGATGGGGCAATATCAGCAACTACAGGATAGGGTGATAGACCTTACCGTGGAGATAAACGGGTCTTCCATGACCTATGTCGTACCGGAGAGCAGGGATGTCGCTATGTCCAATAACATAACTTTGGCCTGCTCGGTCGATCCGATCATGAACCAGCTTAACGCCGCTAAGAGAACCAGCTCCGATATTCTCGATAGTATCGATAAGCATAGGAGGACGCTAGAGGCTTGTGATTCGATCCTTGAGGAAATCAATCCGGCTTTTAAGCAGACTAAGGATCAAGACCGGAAGATCAAGAATCTTGAGGAGAAAGTCGATAGGATGGGATCCTCTTTCGATGAGCTAAAAGAGTTGTTAATTAAAAAATTAGGTTAAGATGAGAGTTATAGATTTAGGCGGCGGTCACGATGAGGACTACAATGACGAGATCTACGATCGTAGAGGCGGCCGTGGACGTAGCAGGCGTTCGGATGGGACTTACATGGGTTATGGTGGTGGAATATATGACCATTATGGCAAGGAGCATGACGGCAGAATGGATGAGCTAGAACGCCGTGAGCGTGATCTTGAAAGACGCGAGAGGGAGCTGGAACGTGACGAGCGTGAGCTTGAGAAACGCGAGAGACTCCATGAACGTGAGGACGAGATGTATCGCAGGGGATGGTTCGGTGAGCGTGGCATCCGTGACGAGTTCGATGGTACCGAGCCGTATATGCGCAGGGGACGCAGGAGTCGTTACTACTGAGGAGCAGACGCCGATGACCCGGATTATAAGCGGTATATAGACACCCATGGATATCACTTTTCCAAGGAGCTGGCTAGGGAAGCCGCTGACAAGATGCTTAACGCCGACGGGTCCAAGAGAAGATGGACGATGGAGGACGCTAAGCAGATGTTCGATAAATGCGGGGCCAAGAAACCTGATAACGCCACTTGGGGAGATATCCAATACCTGTTCGCTATGTTCTATAGCGACTACTTTCCTAAGGTATTGGATTGCGACCAGAAAATAGTCAAGGCTGTCTTGGCTTATCTGGAAGACCCTGACGCCCCGGAAGGGACGGCGTTCGTAAGGTATCTGGCGGTGCGGTGCTTCGTCGGTGACACAATCAAATGGAGTGATATGATTTAGTTTGATACAACGTTGGAGAACCCTGTCGGCAATAGAATACCGATAGGGTTTCTTTTTGATCGTAGCCTTATTATGATTACATTTGTTCGAGGTAGATCTTTTGTTCATAGGAAGGGTGGGCGGGAATGAAAAAAGGCATCCTCACGGACACCCTTCCCCTTTGGTTGAAAATCACTTAAAACATTATGAGTTACTACACCGCAAATATAGATAATTAAATACAAACTGCAATGGGTAAGGGGTATTATTGGATAGAGCCAGTGGATCAGACGTTGAATGATTTTCAGTTTTATAAGGCACGTATCGTAGGCGATCCTGAATATGACGAGAGACATCATCGAGTTATATTGAGAACTGATAAGTATTTCCCTGTCGGAAGTATCTTCCATGTCTTAAAAGACCCAGAGATGTTTGTTATAGAGAGGAAGTTTAAGACATGGGGGAATAAGTATGTCGTTAAGCCTTGTGAGGGTGAATGGGAATGGGAGTCTGTCCAGAAACTTAAAGACAAGGCTATTATATTCCGTAGCGGATTCCTGCACGGGGACGGCAGTTTCTGACACTTACCCGTATCTCCCCCCCCCTCGATTTCTTGGTATTTATGTATATAACTATATTTGAGCAAAAAATAAGTTTGATATGGAAGATTTTCAAGGTAAATACAATGGTAAGCAGATAGATCAGCTTTTGAATAAGGCTAATGATATTGATCTTACCAAATATGCTCTTAAGACGGATAATGCCCCTACCGCCACGAAATTACAGGCGGCTAGGACCATAGCGCTGTCCGGGGCTGTTACCGGTAGTGTCTCATCGGACTTCGGAGGCAACGTAACTATCTCCACGACATTGGCCAATTTTGATGCCTCTAAGATCGCATCCGGAACCATCAGCATAGATAGGTTACCTAAGGCGGCTTTGGAGAGATTGGTCGTGGTAGCTGATGATACGGCTAGATTCGCCCTTACCACCGCTACGGTTCAAAGCGGTGATACGGTAAAGGTCACGTCTACAGGTAAGATGTATCTGATAAAAGACGAGTCTAAATTGAACAGTGAGGATGGGTATGAGCCTTACACGGCCAGTCAGGCTTCCTCCGTGCCTTGGTCCGGGGTTACGGGCAAACCAAGTACCTTCACCCCTCCCACGTCCTCCGCTACCGTTCTTGGCGGTATTAAGGTAGGATATACGACTTCCGGGAAGAACTATAAGGTACAGCTGGATTCGTCCGGCAACGCTTACGTTAACGTTCCGTGGACGGATAATAACACAACGTATAATGAAGCCACGGCCGACACCTTAGGATTGGTTAAGATCGGCTATGCTTCTAATGGAAAGAACTACGCTGTGCTATTGGCTAATGGCAAGATGTACGTCAATGTCCCTTGGACTGACAGTAACACGACTTATACCCAAGCTACAAGCGATAATCTGGGTCTTGTTAAGATCGGGTATTCAGCTAACGGAAAGAATTACCCGGTAGCTCTTGACGGAAATGGTAAGATGTATGTGAATGTTCCGTGGACGGATACCAACACGACATACACCAATATGGGAGCCGCTTCTGCCTCAGCGGCGGGAAAGGCAGGTTTGGTCCCCGCACCTGCCGCCGGAGCGCAAGCCAAGTATCTTCGTGGTGATGGGACATGGCAAACTCCTCCTAACACCACATATAGTAACATGGGAGGAGCAACGTCCTCAGCCGCAGGATCGGCGGGATTGGTACCAGCGCCGGCTGCCGGCAAGCAAGCGTCGTTTTTGCGTGGTGATGGCACATGGGTGGTTCCGACAAATACCACATACGCTAAGGCTAATACCACGACCTTAGGATTGGTGATGATCGGATATTCGGAGAATGGCAAGAATTATCCGGTGGAGTTGGATAGTAGTGGTAAGATGTATGTCAACGTGCCTTGGACGGATACTAATACAACGTATGGTGTTGTAGGAGCTAACGGGTCCACGGGGTTGGTCAAGAACGGCAGTACCGTGACAAGCGCTTCCGGCTATACCGCCTGTCCTATTGTCGGTGGTATCCCATATTATAAGGATACGAATACTACCTACGCCAATATGAAGGCGGCTACGGCATCTGCGGCTGGCGCTGAGGGATTGGTGCCGGCCCCAGCCGCAGGCAAGCAGGCATCTTTTCTTCGTGGCGATGGGACGTGGGTAGTGCCTACCAACACCACATACGGATTAGCTTCCACCACAGCCAACGGCTTATTGAGACAGCTTAATGGCAGTACATCCAGTTTCATGCGTGGAGATGGCACTTGGGCTACACCTCCTAACACGACATATGCCGTGGCCAATGAGTCTACTAACGGTTTGATGGCGGCCGCCGATAAGAAGACCATGAACAGGCTTATAGGGGTTAATACGGTCACGACATTAGCTAACCTGCCTATTAGCAAGAGAAGTATCACGGCTACGTTATCAGCCGCTACCACCCTATCCGTGCAGTCAGGGATGCAGATAGGGGAGGAGCTGATGATCAGGTGCGTCCCGTCGGCGGCCTTCACGCAGGCTATACCCAACTCCGGGGCTTATGTAAGCATGAGTGGTACTTCTATAACCACTACGGCTAACAAGCCTTTCGAGATAAATATCTGGTGTTACGCTTCAGGTAAGTATAGTATCGCCGTTAAAGAACAAGATTAATGATATAAGATATGAGCTACGTATATATAAACAGGGAAATATATCCCAATCAATTAGTCCAGGACGATCCGCTTGATGATAATTACGCCAAGGGCTATAGTTATGATGATTACATTAACGGGAATCCCGCCCCATGGATAGAGCTTGGGGAGGAGCAATTGGCGTTCAAGGAGGCTAATCCTAAAGCTACGGTTAAGGAGATTATCGAGGCTAAATTGGATGACTCAAGGCTTCTTAATGAGGAGAAATCGGCTAAGTATGAGGAGATCAGGACTTATGAGAATAATAATCTTCATGAGTTTTTCTTGGATGACCAAAATATCTATATCCCTGAATATGATAGGCGTAACGCTTTGGCTGATGGGGCTATAGCTGGTAAGATAACGATCATGGGTCTGAAGTTTGATATGACGGAAGGCAAGATCTTGATCGGGATGATGGATAAGTATGATAATGACCTGATGTCGGCGTTAGGAGCCAAACAGAGGGAAGTAAGCTTAGCCACTACCGTAGAGCAGGTGAGGGCTATTGACGCTCAGTCCGGCTATCCAGATAAGGTAAATATCACCATGACTTATGTCCGGCAACAGGCAAAGGAGAAAGATGTCTCCGATCCTCAGAAAGTGGCTGTCAGATTCTCCAGAATGGTGGTTAATAACAAGACTATATCTTTATCCCCTAATGAGAAACTGGATGTTAAGGTTCTATTCCCTATATGGGGACAAGAAGGGGCGGAGTTCGGGTTGTCGGTGGATGCCGGATTCTGTCTCAGGGTGGTGAAGGACGATACGGATATCCTTTATGAGGTTATTCAACAACATACATTATCAAAGGAATGGGAACCCGGATTGGATACGGCCTCCTTGTATAAGGTCGTTGATAAGGAGCATGCCGGCACTATAGAAGACCCTATCCCGTATTTCCCTCCAATGGAGATATTCAAGGATAAATATTACATCCAGAACGCTGATGTATATAAGTGTACTAGGGATAGCGGAACTCCTCTTAGTCATAATCTAAAGGACTTGATCGGGTTGTATGTTGAGGTTGTACAGGGCTAGTTGTATCTACCCCCCCCCTATATTTGGCTTGTGATATGATACAAGTTATTTTTGGCATAATAAAATGACATTTGTAAATATATTTAAGTATGGCATCACAAAAATTCGGTTTCGTAACCGTCGACCCGGTATCAGGATCAGGAGATCAGGCGGTTAATTTCTCCGGTGAGAAACACACCGGTCGTCTTCAACGCACTATCAACCTTACGGTCACCACGAACGGCGGGGCTAAGAAGGCGTTGGTAGTTAATCAGGCAGCGGCTGCTGAGGTGGTAAGATCAGACAGCCCTAACGCTTCCGTACAAAAGACAGGCGGTAATGTTACCATCACCGGTAAGTCTAACAGTACTAAGCTTACGTTCGCGGTCACGCCGGCTGAGGAGAACGGGCTTACGTTACAGCTCCCGGCTAACTACACGGCGGCTGGAAAGACTACGACTAACGGAGCGGTTATCGCCGACGATCCCGGAGCCGCTGGCGAGTTCGTTTGGAGCATCACGATCTCGGACGTACCGACCAACGTCACGATCGAGGAACTGACAGCTACATTGAAGGTAACTGCCGCTGGTGGCCAGACAGCCAACGTGACGGTAACGCAAGCCGCTGGAGACTCTACTATCGAGCTTGACAAGGAGATTATTAACTTGGATGTAAATGGTACTCAACAGACGGTTAACGTAACATCTAATGACAGCTGGACATGGGCGCAAGCTGCGGCTAGAACCGTATTGAGAATGATGGGACGATAATCAGTTTCTTTTCGCTTACTCAGACCCCGATCGACTAAAGCCGGTTGGGGTTCTCTTGTTTTATTATCTTTGTGAGTAGAAGATAACTAAAGGATATAATTATGAGTGATTTGAATGTTAATTGGAAGGACGGGGTAGGCGAGGTAACGGACCAGCCTCTGACCGTCAGTCCGGGGTCCGGGACCGGAAACGCCTCCGTTTCCTTTGGCTCGGTGATGAACAACGGTCTTGATCGGACTCTTGAGCTGGAGATAACAGCTCCAAAAGGTGCTAAGAAGATACTTACAGTGAATCAGGAGGGATGCAGGCAAGCCTATGTGACAAGCGATGGCAAACGATGGTTGACTAGCGACAATCGGGTGTATGGGGTGTTGAAAGGTGATGCGCCGTGCCAATGCTTTGATACCGGTATGCGTGGAGTGGCTAGATTTAGGATAGATGACAAAAAACAGATTTCTGTTATAGATTCTTGTGGCGATAGCTCATGGATTAAGGGACGAAGGTGCCTGGTTAAGAAAACGGACGCTGGGGTCGCCATATGCTATCTGGATGAAAATAATTCGGAATTGTTCCATGACGGTAAGACCCAAGCCAAGCTTGACGGTACCATGGGTCAGTGGATGACAGATATACCTAGTTATAGGTATAGCTATACTGGATTCAAACATGATAATAATTATGATATTATCAATTATATTACATTAACCCATAACGATGTCGATGACAATATCACCAAATGGGGAAATAAGGGGCTATTCAGGAGATGTTTGGTAGGCGTAACAGAGGCGGTTGTTGTCAATAGTAAATTGTGGAGTCGCAAAACAGGAGATGAATATTCTACGGGAAATTTAGAATCACGTTTATTTCATGATTACGCTACGGCGTTAGGTGCAGGATTTGATATTATTGATTATGAGACACATTGCAAGATAGCTCATTTATTCTACGCAAAATACGCTGATAGAAACCCTCAAGGGATGGATCGTTTTGGGACTGGAGAAGACTCGTTTGATAGAATTATTGGTACCACATCCTCGCTAGGGAATAATGACGGAAAAACTTCCACCCAAATCAGTTTCTTGGGCATAGAAGATTTTTATGGAGGGAAGAGTGAGTTTATGGGAGGAATAGGATTTTATGGTGAAGATGTATATATATATGATGGGTTTAACCCATATAAACCTCCTACTGTTGATTATCGTGTAGTGTATTCAGGAATGTATAAAGAAAGTGGAGGTATATATAAAGTAGTATGGGGGGAGCATGGCGATATGATTCCTAAAGTCATTGATATATTTTCTAGTAACTTTCATTATTGTGACTTTGGATATATTGACGGTTCAAATGGACGCTGGCAGGGAGTTACTCGGTCTGGTTATGGAGCGAGCCTTTACAACGGAGTCGCTTTTTTCTCAGATGGAGGATCTTGGGCATACAAAGGGACTCGTATCCAGTACAGAGGAACTATGCAAGTTATAGATGATCCAGCTGATTTCATAACAATGCCGATAGGTTTTTGATTCATGGTTTTGTTTTTACAAAATTTGTAATTACATTTGTGGCGCATGTCCATCACCATGCTTTTCGTCGCTAATTTATTATAAGGGATACCGGTCTGTGATGGGATCGGCATCCCTCTGTTTTTTAATATGGAGAAGATAAATGTTTTCGATGTTCAGGTTCCTGATGGGGAGACAAATCCGTTGTATGTCGTATAATAAGGTTACTTATTTTGATCTTGACGATATATGTAAGTTATGTTTTGACTCATATGATCTACATGATGTGGCTGACACCAAGATTATGAGTGAGTTCCTGCACCGTGAGGGTGGTCGTTATTGGACAGAGATAGACGGCGTAAGGCAGTTGTATCGTAGGATTGAGTGCAAGATGTGTTTTGAGGTTATAGAAAAATTAAGAATATTATGAGAGAGCAGAAATTTGATTTCGTGATATATCCGTTGGATTTGATTATCACGGTTGGATTAGATTATAAGACGTTGTGTGATCGTTTCGAGAATATGGAACCTGAACACGAGGGGAAATGGGGAGATGAAGATGATATGGATAAGGAGGCGTCTTTCGCGAATTTGGTAAGGGATAGGGACGATGATGATAAATTTGCCATACTTTGGAATTTTTCGAGCGACGATGATTTAATAATGAGAAATATATGTCACGAGTCATTCCATATAGCAATGAGCGTATGCCAATTTTGCAACATGTCTCTTGGATTTAAGGTTGGAGAGGATGAACACGCAGCGTATATAGCCGGCTTCGCTGGTGATTGCGTTAGTGAGTTCATCAATAGCAAGAATACGGATTAAGTCATAAATTCTATAAGGAATATAAGAATATCAGCCTCCGCTTATTCGTGGAGGCTTTTTGTTTATCTTTGTCAAAAACATGAAGTTATGTCGAGTTGCGTAATTAAAAGGAATAAGGAAGGTAAGATAACCCGTGTCTTGACCCCTTCCGGCGAGGTATCCACCTTGTTCGATAAGATAGCGGGTATAGCAGCCGTAAGTGATCTTGATAAGGCGGCTGAGGCTTATATGACCGCATATAATGATAAGTTTAGGTCTAAGTTCGGGGATTGGGTGTCTAATGCCAAAAGAGAGGGATTAAGGTCATCTCTTAGGTTTAGAACGTCGTCACAGCTGTTCGAGGAATACCCCACGTGGCTTAGCGGCCAAACCACTTCCACCGGTCAGCATTCCACGCAGATCACGTCTACCGTGAACACGTATAAGAAGATCGGTGATTTTATATCCAATGAAGGTCTGGAGGGCAAATCCGTGCTTGACGCCTCATCCGGTCTTGGCGTTGGCACGCAGGCGTTGCGTGATATGGGGATGGATGTCGATGACGTTGAGCCATATCCGTCGTCAAAAAGGATTCCTCCCACGTATTCAAGGTACGAGGATATAGACAAGAAATATGATTACATAATCAGCAACGCTGTCTTGAACGTGATCCCTGATGATTGGAGATCCGACGTACTTAAATCAATGGCTGACAAATTGAAGGTCGGAGGCAAGTTGTTCATAAATGTCCGTGACGCTAAGGGCGTGTCCGCACAAAAGCAGAAAATAGAGCTTGACGATCCGTCGGAGATACTTGTCACTGATTCAAAGGGGAATATCAGGGCCTATCAAAAAGGGTTCACGAGGTCGTCGCTTAAAGAATATGTCGAGCGTGAGCTTGGGGGTATGTTCGAGGTGGAGACTGCGAATCCCGGCAACAGCGGAATGGCGTCTGGCATGACGGCCGTCGTCGTGACAAGGAAGAGACCTGGGGATTTGAGATTCAGGGACGTAAGCGAGGTAAAGGCCGGTATGTCGGAGAAAGTATCTGGTCTCGCTAAATTAGGTACTACGGTGAATATCGTTTCGATTGACGATATAAGAAGTGAGGTAAGTGATCATGATTACGCCGATATGATGTCCAAGAGCAAGGGATGGTATGACACGGATACCGATACCATCACTATCGTAGCTGACAATATAGAGGATGAGCAGGATTTGGAGAGAACTATCTTGCATGAGGTAGTTGCGCATAAAGGGCTTAGAGATCTTCTTGGTAATCGTTTTGATGATACGATGAGGAAGATATTCGATTCGATGGACGAGGCTGACCAGCGGTCTTATTTAGACCGATACGGCGATCAGGTCATAGCCGCCGAGGAGTTTATGGCTACCCTTGCCGAATCCAATCCAAACTCCAGTTTATGGGATAAGATCATATCGTTTGTTCGTGATGCCCTTCGTTCCATGGGTCTCGATATTAAAATGAATGATACGGATATGCGTACGCTTCTCACTAGGTCAAGGGATAGGTTATCGGAGGTGGATAAGGAGCTTAGTAAGCCCATGAACCAGATAAACAATCTCCTTGCTTATGATAGCGGGGAGCCCAGATTGTTCTTTAGATCGGATGACGGCAAGATACACGACTCTTACGCCAACGTCATAAAAGGCTCGTCCGGCGGGCGGATCGAGGCCGGGTTCTTGGCCGGCAGTGTCGAGGAGAGTGACGTCCCGTCCGGTACGGCTGATATCTCCTTTGGCTCGTCCTCCATAACCCTTAACAACAGTGAGTCATTCATACCGGTCCTTGGTATCAGCTCAGGCTCTAATATAAGCACTCGTGGAGGGTTTGTCAATTACCTTATCAAGAAAGGTCTGTTGAGCGGGGAGCGTATAAGGTTAGGGGATAGGTATTATCTTACCGGAGCCGGCAACTCTGATGGTCTTAAGATCTATAACGCTATGGACGCCTTGTCTAGACTAAGGAACAGGTTTGGTAGTATGTCTTCTGAGATGAACGTATTAGGCTCCATCGGTTTTGATACGGAGGTAAATAACGATCTTGATCTTATCACGACATCAGGGGAGAAGGTTACGGTAAGCAGATCGGAGATAAAGGGCATGTTAAGGCAAGGTAAGTTTGAGGAGCTTAATAATAAGTATGATGGGTTCATGGAGCTAGCCTTGTCGTTGATGATGGAGGATAACGCCTTGTACGGAAGTAATGTCCGTGGGGTTATTGAGAATGAGAAGGCGGAGGATCTTCAGAACAGGACTGATATCACCAACATCTTATCCACGTTAGGTATCCGTGTGATGGGTATGTCCGAATATATGGATAAGTATAAGATGCGTAATGGTGTCGAGCCTTCGGCTAGGGCCTTATCCGATATGGCTAATGGGGTTATTGCCCTGGCTGAGGGAGCTACGGTAGAGGATCTTAATGAGGAGGTGGCTCACTTCTTGATCGATACTTATCGTAATCAGCAGGAGATTGACGAGGTTCTGGACTCTGTTGTCGACACGCCATTATGGAATCAATTCGCCGGTCGTTACTATGAGGTGTATGGGAAGGAATACCAAGGGGAGGAACTGGATCGGATGGTGAAGCGGGAGATCCTAGGTAAGACGTTGGCCCAGCGGTTCGTACCGGGCATGGAACAGGCGGTGGAGGATCTGACCTCGTCCGAGGACTCCCAGCTCTCCTTGTTTGGCAGGATAATCCGGGCTATACGGAATTTCTTCTCTACTCAAAGATCAGACTTGAATAAGGTTCTTGATAGGATAAAGGAGTTGGCGTTAGCTGATGATCCAAGCGCATTTGACGTGCTTCTGTTAAAGGATAGCGACCATCTCATGTACTCATTATCGGATGTTGATGTGGCTAATAAGCTGATCAAGAACGGTAGGTCATTGGAAAGACTATATACCAGATTGCAGAGGATGAGGTCAAGCCAAAGCCAGAGGATCGGTGAGAGTATCTCCCTTCTACGTGATATAGGCGAGAAGGTAAGACAAGTCGGGGGTGAGCTAAATAAGAATAACAACCTATTATCCACCAAGAGCGTCATAGCGACCGCCAAGGCTGAGGTGGAGTATTTGGTCACTGTCGCCAGTAGCCTACGTAAGAGCGGAAAAGGATTGGATTATGAGACGATACAGGTTATCGATAACGTATATGGGGAGATAGTTCCTCTGATCAGGAACCTTCGTGGATTCGTCAATAATCAGGCGGCTGATTATTATGGCAGCAATAAGGTTGGCATGGTAGAGGATATGGATGATATATTACGTATGGCTGAGACATCCATGTCTGATATAAATGCTCTTCGAAGTGATCGTAACGAGGATTGGCTGGATGGACAGCTCAGGATGTTTAATATCCAGGAAAGATATTGGAATGGGATAAAGAAGTTGATAAATAACATCCATAAGGATATCAATGTCATGTCCCGGTTCTTTGGCACGCTGGAGCATAGTGGTAACGCTATTTTAGGTATGTTAGGCCAACGTCTAGCCAAGGCTCATAGTGAAGCCCATACCGAAGGTATATCTAATATCAATAAGATGACTAGGATGATGAAAGAGCGTGGATGGGGGATAAAGGATAATGAGGATCTTATACAGAAGATAAATGGGAAGAACTCGGATTACCTTGACTCGTCCCGTGATTTCGCCAAATACGATTTACTATACAGGACCGAGCAGGCTAAGGCTATTATCGATATATATGATCTTAAGAATGTTACGGGTAAGACCGAGAAACAACTTATCGATCTTCTTCTATCCGATAGAGGCCTTAAGGTGAAGACCCGTGACGACATAGTAGGATATGACGGGGATAAGCCTATCACTAAGGAGGTATATCATATATTCAAGCCTACCATCCAGAATTTTGATATCTCGGACATGACGTTCGAGGATCAGCAACGATATCTCGACGCGATAAATAGGTGGTTGGATGAGAACCGAGAGAAACCTATGGTGCAGGCTTATTACGATAAGATCGAGAAAGTTAATAAGAAGGTCGAGGAAAGACTGGGTCGTAGGGTATCGCAAGCCACGTCCGATTTCATGACCCGTATCCGCAGGAGCCGGTATGTGGCTATGGATAAGTTCGTGAGGAACGGGAAGGTCGATTGGAAGGCGTTTCAATCCGATCCTATAGCTTGGAGATCTTATCTGGATATTTTACGTGACAGGGCTATAGCCAAGAGCGAGTGGTATTCCGATGGGACACCAAAGGAAGAGGGATCCGAGGCTCTGATGATGTCCGAGGAGATCAAGGCATGGGACGAGGCGTGGGCCGAGGAGTTCGGGAATACCAACGAGGGTCGTAAGGCTTCCGCCGAGTTCAAGGAGATACTTCGTGGGATAGAGCGGTCCGAGGGCGGCAAGGCTGCGTTTGAGTTCCTGCTAGCTGGCGGTCATCTTGGCTTCTCCAAGGATATGTGGGGATCCGAGGAGGGTGATTATTACGAGAATCTGGTTGATAAGATCACGGAGCAATCTGTATCATCATCAAGGATAGAGAAGGTAGAGGAGGCGATGGCGACAATAAACGAGATCAATGACCAGCTAAGGCCCTTGCTTATTCAGTACCGGGACAGTACCAGATATGGCGAGTATGATTTCGATAGGTTACGTGGATCCGCCTCATTAAGGAAGATAAACGAGTTATATGATCGTCTGGCCGAGGCTAAGAGTGTCATTAATGCCGCCGCTTCCGCTGAGGCTATTGAGATGGATATGCCCGATACGGTGGAGAGTGGTGTCACGGATTCTTACCGTAACGCTTTAAGGGACGCCATGGCATACGACAAGGGTATGGATGAGATTAAATTCGCCAAGGAACATATGTCTGCCCGCTCCCGGAGTCAGGTGGATAGGATGGCCGCCAAGTTATCTCGGAAAAACCCGTCATGGACGACCGTGGAGGTATCGTTTTTGAGAAGGAAATACGGTCCTGACTTCAATAATAAGCTAGCTAACGACATAGCGATGGGTAAGACTGATAAGATCCTTGTCGAGTACGCCAGAACCCGGTTGTATCCTTATATGAGAAAATACTCTCCCAAAGGGTATTCTGATTTCATCAGAAAGATAAATAACGGTATATATAAGGTATCCGAGTTCTTTGATGCCATAGAAAATGGTATATCCGAGAAAGAGAGCGTATCCCGTTTCGGGTTCGATATTAATATGATTGATCTGACGATCAACAACCAGTGGCTTGATGAGGCTGACGCCGAGAGTTCTTTCCGTAATCCTAATTATAATCCCGATCTGGGTTATGGATATCATACGCCTAGGTTCGATAAGTACAAGAACGAGGCTTTCTTCAAGAAATACGGTATTACCAACGAGGGGGAGGAAGCTACGATTAATAAGGATAAGTGGGAGATGAGAAAGGAATTGCTTAACATAAGCCGTAAGGCTATGGAGGATTATGATGAGCGGTTCAGGAATATCTACCAGATACCACAGATATCCAAGGGCGGCGTGGAGAGGATGGTGCAGGCCGGGGTTGACCCGAAGGCGGCTATCGGCAACGCCGTACGTGATATCGTTGGCGAGAGGGTGGATGATCCCATACATGGTCAGGGACAAGACCTAGGAGGGCTTGATGAGAACGATAACAAATATCGTATGATCCCTAAATACTATCTCAGTAAGTTGGAGAACGCCAACGACGTGTCCCATGATTTCGCCTACTCCTATTCCATGTTATCCTTACAGGCTACCGCTTACAAGTATAAGAGGGCGGCCTTGGATGATGTCATGGGATACAGGAACATGATGCTGGAGACGCAATACGA
>ENA-USYP01000881-USYP01000881.1-human-gut-metagenome-genome-assembly--contig:-NODE-881-length-26394-cov-5.178440_pt1 | contig 26394 bp, 24 predicted proteins | sample MGYA00250065_ERZ773512 | MGnify/ENA primary metagenome ERZ773512 (study PRJEB29103, sample SAMN06112003) | human gut metagenome | biome: human gut; feature: ankylosing spondylitis patient; material... | reverse complement strand
GGGCTGGGCGTGTGGTTGATGGCCGGGGGTGGCATGGGCGTTCAGGGCGCAGCGGGGGCAACGGTCATTGCACAGGGCATCTCGGTGGTGCTGTGCGTTCTGTACGTGCTGGCAAAGGTGCGCATCCTCATCCCGGAGAAAAAGCATTTCGCCGTGGGCAGTCATCTCTACTGGGAGCTGTTCAGCCAGAGCATCTCCATGGGCCTGATGAGCAGCATCGTGTCTGCGGGTTCGGTGGTGCTGCAGTACGGCATCAACGGGCTTGGCACCCTGACCATTGCGGGGCACACCGCTGCCCGCAAGCTGTTTGCCTTTACGGGTATACCGCTCATCTCCATGGCGAACGCCGGTTCCACCTTCGTTTCCCAGAACCGCGGCGCAAACCAGCCCGACCGTGTGCGCAGGGGAATGCGGCAGATGTATCTGTACTCGGTGGTGGTGATGGTCGCCGCCGTGGTGCTGATGAACTTTGGCGCGGAATGGCGAAAAAAGTGACAATGGTATAATCTATCGCACTAATTTGCCACATACATGCCATAATTCATGCTATATTCCTAAAAACAGTCATGATTTGGATGTTTTCAAGACGAAATGAATTATTCAGTGGACCCTATTTATTAAAATGGCTGATTCGAAATATGTTTCCACGAATATTTATTCCGCAGCACATACCGGAAAACGTTTACTTAGAGCCATATAAACAAGGTATATATAATGTGTTAGAAGATAAAGGATTTGTTTTATTAAACAAATAATAATGTATATACCACTAAGAAGATGGCTGTTGTCATTTCTTGGTGACAAATATAGACTCAAGAAAACAAGGATAGTCAAGAGGGTGTAATTTTTCACAATAACAAGCAGTATAATACTGTTCAATATAGATGCCTCTAAGCAAGGAACTGCATACCGAAGAGTTTAGATTGTAGTGTGAAGTATTTCTATCCATCTGTACTGCTTGTTTCCAATATTTCTTATCACATTCAATCAAGTTAAGCATCTTTTCTTTAAAATCAAAAATATACAAATTAGCTTCATCTGTAAGATGAAAAAAAGCGGTACAAGGATTAATCAAAATTCCTTCTTGTTTAAACCAGCATTGTATCTTGACTAAATGCTCATTCTTCCTATCCCAATATTCTTTTAAAGAATGTATTCCATCAGGTACAATCGGGGAGAATATATTTAAGGGAGAGAAAAAATATCTCTCTATTACCTCTCTAAAGATTTCTTCTTTACTTTTGAAATGATAGAAGATCGCTCCACGTTGCAACTTAGTAACTCGTTCTAATTCGGGAACAGTGACTTTTTCTATGTTATTTTGAAGGAACAACTTGAAAGCTTCCTTTAGAATTAAATCTCTCGATTTCTCTACTGGTTTATTAAACCACTCTAAATCTGTCATACAATGTAGGTAAATAGTTTTTTAATTTTATTTAAATAAACTCTTTACCCTTTCTGATATATTAAAAGGCACAGAGTCTACTCGTTTTGTAAAGAGAGGCACTGGTATACCTGAAAGACAAAACGAGCGACCTGTGCCGTATTTAAACAATACGACACACCCGCTTCGCATTCTCTTGTCTTTCTTGAAAATTACCAGTTTTCTCTTTACAAGTTTACACGAACGTAAATTGGATGAAAGATATCATCCAAAAATAGATGACGCAAATCAGCGCCAACTTGTGCAAAGATAACAAAATATTATAATAGCAAAACGCTGATTACGGAAATATTGTTTTTGCTGTAAAACAGAAATGAGCTAAAAAGGTTTTGAACTCTACTCTTTTTCTAATATATAGTGTTGGTACTGTTGCTTTTTTACTTCTTAGACTTCTTAGACGTTATTACGAGCAGTATCCTTAAAGTCAGAGATAAACAGCAGCATTAAATCTTGCACAGTTGCAAGAAATTGCCTATCTTTACGTGACAAACATTTAACCTATGTCGTACATACTCATTATTTTAGTTGCCTGTTTCCTATTGAGAATAGTCGGAAAGATGCTCCGTCATTTCATGTCACCCTCCAATGTCGGCTTTTGGCTACTGATATTGGCGTTGCTATTCATACCTCACTGTGCATGGCTTAGCCTGGCAATCATTGTCGGGCGTTATGTTGTTGTACCTATTATACGCCATCTGCCTAAAAATGATGAGAAGGATTATTCCCGGAAGAAAGGGAATAAAAGCGACGGTATCAACTGGAATACCATCATCATGCTGGCTATTCCTATCTTTTGGCCGTTCTTGATCTTAAAATTGTTCGTCAAGGATAAGACTCTGCCGAATGACAATAGCCCGTTTGACTATGAGCAGCATGAGAAGAGTAATGGGCGATAGCCTTATCTTTGATCTCCTTAACAAAATCCAGCAAGACATTCGGATTTATGTATTTACCCTTGTACTTGGCTGACAAATGTAGATGTTCACCCGTTGATCTGCCTGTGTTCCCTGTGATGGCGACCACTTCCCCCGGCTTCACTACCGTATTTTTTCTTACCAAAACTTTTGACAGGTGGCAATAACTGACGGTGTAGTTACCATGACGTATGGTAACGTAGTTGCCGGAACGCTTGTCATACCCCAACTTAATAACCTCTCCCTCCATCATCGCATAGACCTCATTGCTCCTTGCGTGAAAATCCATGCCATTGTGTAGGCTCTGTTTGCCGGTAAACGGGTCGCGTCGCCATCCGTATGAAGAATTAATTACCATCCTATCCAGCGGATAAGATATACTGAGATACTGCCGAATCCAGTCATTCGGGCATTCCGCTTTTGATTTCCCTACTTTAGTAGAGGAATCATTATCACTGACCTTTCCGACTTCGGGGAGGTCTTGTTGTTTCTGTACCTTGCACAAAGCCGGCTGTTGGCTTACCGTGTAGAATTGCGCCTGAAGAAAGAAGCAGTTCTGAAAGATCATGAATATTGTTAGTAGTGATTTCATTGGGTAAAAGTATATATCGTCTCTGTGAATGATGATACCATACTCATTTAAACAATTGTTCTTTAACATCCTGTAGGCAATCATACTGTGTTTTTATACTCAAGACAATCATTCCGTATCGTATGCTATATTCTTCTTTTGAGTATGATTACAGGTATGATTTTAATTTATAATACTAAATAAGTCGAAATTCAGAAAGATAAAAGAGAACGTACCCTTTATCCCATCATTCGCAATATATTTTTGCCCGATAATTTATTTATTAAACACATAGGAATATGAATAGAAACAGATTCTCGGATGCGGAGATACCATTCAAAATTCTCCAAAAATTCAGGCTTACTCAAGAAATGATTGGCGACCTGCCTACCCATGCGTTGACGCAGATTGCGGAAGGCTATCGCTCTCCGGTATTGCCTATCGAGTTTACCGATGAGCAAGGAAATACCTACAAAAGCCGTACCCGCTTCTCTCTGTATCGAACGGAAGATAACCGGGTGGATGTATTATTCTATCCGCAACTGCAACAAGCCCAACTTGAGAAGTTCAGCAAAGAAAACAGAAACAAGTTGCAGTCCGACAAAGCGATCATTGATAAAATGACCACCGCTGAAGGCAAGGATATACAAGTTTTTCTACAGATAGACAAGGGTACGCAACAGATACTCTATGTGCCCACTCCGGTAATAGGCAGAAACCTTCAGGTTATAGCCGATGAATTTCACCTAAGCAATGCCGAAATTAACTGCCTGCACAATGGAAATCCGTTGACTATTTTGGCCGATGATGACACAATCACCGTGGGTGTTGACCTGAATGAATCGACTGGTATTCGTATCTGTGCAGGTGATGAACGTAAATGGAGTGCGGAGGTGAAGAAAGATTGGGAGAAATACAATTACGGCTGCTTCGGGTGCTGGACAATGGATGAAGAAGGAAACCTGGACTATACCCCGGAAGAAGCATACACCGATGAGATGTGGGAAGAAATGAGACGAAAAGGGGAAAGCCGCAAATCACAAGTAGCTACTCCTAAATTATAAGAACAATGGCGAAAGAGAAATTCTATACTGAAGAAGAGTTGGTGGAGAAAGTTCAGACCGGAGAATTTGGCTGGCTTGATTACGTCAACCACCACTCACGGGAATGGAAACAGGAATATACGGTGTATTGCAAATCCAGAGGACTATCCATCAATGATAAGTCGGCAGAAGCCTATATCGAGCTGAAACAACAGCAACTGGAGGAAGCTTTGGAAAACGGTGACGCTTAAACAAACAATCAGCAAATGACAATCAGAAAGAATACCAACCCTATTCCACTGGATTTACCAGTAGAATTGCAGGACATTCTTGTCCGGAATGGAATGCGTGCACATATTACGGGAAGCAGCAATGGATTTAGCCTGACCGTGCAAGGTCATGATTCGCCCATACTGACTTATCCGATCAGCGAAAAGCAACTGATGGCACTGACCGACGGGGGAACCAACTTCACCAACAAACGGAGCTACCATACCTTTGCTAGTATTGTGGCCGCGGACTTTGACATGCCTAAAGACTTTGTTCACGCACGGAATGCCAACGGGCGTGTAGCGATGGGGCTGCATGGCTACCGTATCGGTGCGGGAGAATATGGACGGACGGGCATACCCCGACATTTCCATACATGGGGAGAGCGATTTCTTGGCTGGACTCCCCGACAACAGGAGGGATTCCACTTACGGCGTATCGGAGGGAATTTGTACTATCCCGGTGCCCCTATGGTGCCGGAACGTCCCGACGGACGTATGAAACCCGGAGAGCTACAGAGTGGCGGTTACGGATTCTACTACAAAGGTCAGCAGACAGCTCCTGTGGCCGGGCAGGATGTGCTGAAAGAGTTGCAGAGTGTGATTACACCCATGCCGGCAAGCAACCGAAGTGCGGAAGCTGCGAAACCTTATAGGGAACTTATCACTTCACCCGTGTACTTCACAAATGAGAAGTGGCAGAAATGCTTGGGAAGTCACGGCATTATTGTCGATGCACAGGCAAAGAGACTGACTATACAATCTGCGGCCACGCAAGCCGACTTTCAATATGACCTGACCGACGAGGAAGTGAAGACACTCACCCATAATTCCATTCAAGAAGCCTCTGTAGAAAAGCGACTGGATATGCTCAATGAGATTATCAAGGAGGACTTCAACGGGGCTATTACATTGGAACTGCTCAACAGCAACAAGTCTCTTGATATACCGCTGCAACCTGCTGTTCAGGAAGACCTGAACTATCAGCTACAGACGAAGGAAGGGAAAGAAAGACGGTCAGGTGCAAGTGTGGAAGACGGCATAGAAATACGGGCTGAACAGGCATTGCCCAAAGGAACGGTCGTGATGAACGGCAATGATTTGGGGTATATGGACAGAAACAAAGGCTGGTTCAGGGAAGGTCGGCATGGCAGGGAGGTAACTGTGGATGCCATACGGGTGGAGCCGGTAACGGAAGGCAAATACAAGATGACCGCTGTGATTGACGGCAAAACCGTCAGCCATGAGATCAGCCAAAAGCAGTATGATAAGTTTATGGCCATAGATGACTTTCACCGCATGAAACTCTTCTCGAAAATCTTCGGGGAGGTGGATATGAAGAGCCGGGGTGACGGTGTGGCACTGGGAACCAAAATTGGAGCCGCACTACTGGCAGGTGTAACGGTGCTGGGAGAACTCGGAAGAGGACTTCATGACCATCCTTGTCCAGAGGTGTTTGTGGAGCATCACGGACACGGATACAGACCGGAAGCGAGAGCCTATTTCAAACTCGGAGTAGATTCTCCGATGGATGTGGCCGCACGGAACTATGAAGCTGCGGTCAATACGGAAATAATGCAGCGGGAACTCGGTCGCTGAATGTAAACACCTAAATAGCATCCTTATGGCAGAACTGAATTACGAAGATTTTAAGAGGCGTGTCAATATACAGGATTTACTGATAGATGCCGGTTACAGTCTTAACAAGCGCGATGGATTACGCTATCCATCTTATGTGAGGCTAGGAAGTGACGGACGACGTGTGCGTGGTGATAAATTCATTGTTACAGGCAACGGGCTATGCTGTTTCCGACCACAGGTACAGAAAAATTACAATGTCATCTCATTTATCAAAGAGCATCCACATTTTTTTTCAGAATACACTCCAGGCATAAATGGTGACCGTTTGGTCAATCTCGTATGTAACCGGCTGCTCAATCATCCGATCGACAGGCGACCTTCAGTCGTGACAGACAGAGAACGCTCAAATAAAGTCTTTAATCTGCAAGAGTATAGGCGGTTGCATTTCCGCAAGAATGATTGGGACAGCCAAAAAGCTTTTTACCCCTATTTCAAGTCGAGAGGTATTTCTCTTGATACCCAGCATGCGTTTAGCAATCATTTTTTCATTGCCATGAGAGAAGCTTCCAATGGGAAAACTTATTCGAACCTCTCTTTTCCCTTGCGGAAGCCTGCTGATTTGACAACCATCGTGGGATTGGAAGTACGGGGTCGCGCCAATTCTGAAGGAAAGACTATGTATAAGGGAATGGCTGCCGGAAGCAATGCTACGGAAGGTATGTGGATAGCCTGCCCGTCAGGTGAAGCATTGGCTAAAGCGAAAGACGTATATTGGTTTGAGAGTGCATACGACGCGATGGCTTTTTATCAGATTACTAAGAACGAACTGAAAAACGGTAGAAACCGGGATTTGGGAAAAGAACTGTCACGACTTGACAAGTCTGTATTTGTGAGTACCGGAGGCAATCCGAGTATTCACCAATTCAAGGGAATGATAGCAGAAACACCGGAAGCCAATCACCACCTGTGTTTTGACAGAGACCGTGCCGGGCAAATGTTCGCCATCAATTTTGCATTGACCAAAGTGGGAAAGACATTCAACACACACGTCACGCCAAAAGGTAAGCTGGTAGTAGTAGACACCACTGATAAATATCAGCGGCATGAACTGAATCCGGAACAGTTTGAGTTTGACCGATTATTGAAGATACTGGGTGCAGACGCTCAAGCACAGCGGAGTGAGATGAAGGAATACATGCAGAGCTTACGGAATAAAGAGGATATTTTCTCTGGAGATGAATATCTGCTGCCACCTGATTTATTGAAAGCTTATGCAAAGTACGAGAGTGCTTGTGAAGAATATCATTCGGCAAAATACAGTAGGTTGGTCTGTCAAGAGGATTTGGAAGATATGAGTGATGAGCTAAAGACTGCGTATGAAGCGTACAAAGCAGCCATGAAGAATGTTGCATCTCAATATGATTCAGCCGGGAAAACCATCTATCATCCGTGTGAAAAAGAATACAAGGACTGGAACGACCAATTGCTAGGCAAAAGGATAGCAGCAGAGGAAGACAACACTGTTGATAAGTCTTCGGAAAGCAGTGTCACAGCTAGAAATAGTCTGGAAGCAAGAGATGAAGAATATAACGAGGAAGAAGAAAGAACCAGTCATTTTCATAGATAACCATGAGAGAAGGAACCGTAATAAGATTCAGAACGCTATTTCTGCAACCTCACTGGTTGCAATTCATAATCAATGAGTTGCCAGGCATTCTGCTTACAGGGGGGTGTCTGATTGTGGCAGGTGTGGACGGTATGCCGTTTACCAACCTGTTTTTAATTGCGGCGGTACTTCTTGTCCTGCGTCTGCTCTATGCCTTTGTCTATCTGCGACGGATGGAATACCGCATCAATGGAGAACAACTCATCATGGAATATGGGGTATTCACGAGAAAGAGCGACTATCTGGAACTCTACCGTATTGTGGACTTCAATGAACACCGTAGCCTTCCGCAACAAATATGCGGATTGAAAACGGTCACCATCTATTCGGGTGACAGAAGCAATCCCAAACTGATAATTACCGGATTGAAAAATGATCTTGATTTAGTGTCGCTCATCCGTGAGCGGGTGGAGTATAACAAACAAAGAAAGGGAATCTATGAAATTACAAATCGTTAGCCTGATGACGTGTCTCCTGTTGGGCGTTCAGGAAATCAGGGCGCAGTATGTGCAGACCAATCCCTTGGAGTGGGTCGCACTCGCCGAAGGGAACGAAGCAATCAACAATCAGGTGCAGTCAGAAACGGAAGGCCAGATGAAGACTGCCATACTACAGAATACAATCGCTGCTGAATTTAACAAGATCCACGAATGGGAGCGCAAATACAGCAGCTATCTGCAAACGGCCAATGGCTACGCTTCTTCGCTGAAAGCGGCTTCTGCCCTGTATGAAGACGGTGTGAGAATCTTTATAACACTCGGCAAGCTACACAATGCCATCAATAAGAATACGCAAGGCTTAGTGGCCACCATCTCCATGAATAACCTGTATATCGAAACCGCGACGGAACTGGTGACGGTCTATACACTGCTGAGAAACGCTGTGGCAACAGGCGGCAAACAAAATATGCTTACCGGGGCTGAACGTAGTGAAACGATGTGGGCGTTGTCTGATAAATTGGGAACATTCCATAAGAAGCTGAACCGATTGTATCTGAGCATCCGCTATTACACTATGACGGATGTGTGGAACAATGCTACAGCCGGAATGCTAGAGCGTACACCCGGAGAAGTGGCGGTAATGGCATTTGGGAGATGGAAACGGGCGGCGAAAGCCATCAATGATTAACTGGTACAGATATGAGAACAAGAATTGTATTCGGATGCTTATTTGCTTTGCTGGCTGTGGTACAGGTGCAAGCACAGACAGATCCTACTCTGGCGGGAATGATTATCGCCTATACCGACAAGGCGAAAGACCAGCTCAAGGCACAGGAGAAAACCATGATGATGCAGACTACCGGTCATTTGTGGATTCGGGAGGAAGTGGAAACGACCACCGACTTGCAACGTCAGTACAATGAGTACCTCGATTCATTCAGGGACATAATCTGCTATGCAGCCCAGATATATGGGTTTTACCATGAAGTCAGCAAGCTGTCCGACGCTATGGGGGAATTGAACAAACAACTTCGGGAGAACGGGCTGGGAGCCTTTGCTGTGGCTCTTACTCCCCGGCGTAACCAGATTTATCGGGATTTGATTTTAGGAAGCGTGGAGATCGTGAATGACATCAGACAGGTATGCCTTAGCGATACCAAGATGACGGAGAAGCAACGCATCGAAATCGTACTGGCTATCCGGCCTAAACTGCAAGTGATGAACAAGAAACTACAGAGGTTGGTCAGGGCTGTGAAATATACCTCCTTCGGGGATGTATGGATGGAGATAGACGAAGGATCACGGCCGAAGGTGGACAAATCGAACATAGCAAAGGCTTGTATGCGGAGGTGGAAAGCAAACGGAAAAAGATAGTAACCAATATAATAATCAAAGGATATGAGTAAATGGGCAACTTTACTAAAATATGGGAAACAGGCTGTAAACTCATCTGCTGCCAAGACAATGGGCGACGCGATGATTCATCCGCAACGGACTTTGGTCGGACTGGGAAAAGCGACGAAGACTGCGGTCGTAGGCGGCGGAATGGGTTATCTGGCGTGGGAAAATATCGTAAACGACAAACCGATTGTCAGAACTGCCGCCGATGTCCTCGTTGGAGAAGAAACAGTTGATAAAGGTTTGGAAGTAGCCGGTAAAGCTTCCGACAAGGTGGATAGCATGATGGAGAAAGTCGGTGAAAATATGGAGAATATTTCTTCATCTGTGTCAGGTGTATCAGGTGCATGGAGCGGCGTTGGCAGTTTTCTTAAAAATATGCTCGGTGGTAATGGGTTGGATATGCTTGGAAATTTCTTCAGCAATATCGGTAAAGGCAATGTGTCCGGATTGAGTATGCTTGGACTTGTGGCATCGTCACTGCTCATCTTCGGGCGGTTCGGCTGGTTAGGAAAGATAGCCGGAGCTTTGATGGGCATGATGCTCATCGGTAGTAACAGCCGGGGTGTGCAAATGGAACAGCCCTCACAGAGTGAATCACAGGATGTGCAACGAAACGGAGGGATGAGACGATAACTATTGAACTACTGTTAGTAAAAAAATAATGTAGTAGAATAGTAAAGTAGTAATAGTTTAAAACCAAGAGGTTAAAACACATTTAGATTAATTTTAGAGATGCAATGAAAAAGATCGTTTTCGCGAAAGACATTACATTATATAAAGCCAATAGAAAGGAGTTAATATGCCAATAAGTAAAATTTATAATTGCGACAGGATGGATTTTCTTAGCAAGTTCCCTGATAAATACTTTGATTTGATTATAGATGACCCTCCCTATGGAATAGGGGAAAGTGGAAAAAAGAATAGTACTCGTAATCATGTGGCGAAAGCGAAGGATTACAAAGATTATGTAGGATTTGATTTAGAGGCACCCCCACAAGACTATTTTATTGAATTACGCAGGGTCTCAAAGAATCAGATAATCTGGGGAGCCAACCATTTTATAAGTCATTTTCCTACACCTATTGATTCCAGTTGTTGGCTTGTATGGGATAAAGACAATACGGGTGATTTTGCAGATTGCGAACTGGCTTGGACTTCTTTCCCTTCTGCAGTAAGGCGATTGAGGTATAGGTGGAACGGAATGTTTCAAGAGAATATGAAGAAAAAGGAGATTCGTATTCATCCTAATCAGAAACCAGTCGCTTTATATGCTTGGATACTTAACTTTTATGCAAAACAGGGCTATAAGATATGCAGCCCACATATGGGTAGTCAGAGCGATAGAATTGCAGCGTATAAACTTGGCTTTGATTTTTGGGGCTGCGATAAAGACGAACACTACTTCAAAACTGGAGATGAAAGATTTCGCTCCGAATGCTTTGGAGAAACTAAAACGAGTAAAGGAATATTAATTCAGCCAAGTTTATTTGGCGTATAACAAACATCAGTTGAGTAAGTGACTCACCCAATCAACTGTTGAGCTAAATAAATTATCTCATTAGAAATTAGTAATGAACCTATTTTCGGATGAAATAGAGCAGCAAGCTATCCAGCGGATTCAGAAGTTCGCAAAGATAGCCCAGACGATGGGATTTGAAATTTGCTTAGGATTTTCAGGTGGTAAGGATAGCCAAGTAGTCTACGACCTCTGTCTGCGTTCGAGAGTTAAGTTTAAGGCATACTTCAATCATTCATTTGAAAGCAGCATTACCCGACGGTTTATTCGTGAAAACTATCCGGATGTAATCAGACGAAGGGATTACAAGTATGGATTTATCGAAAACATCTGGAAAGTACATAATGGCTTTCTCCCTACTGTTCAAGCAGCATATTGCTGCTATGACTATAAGCACAACCCCAAGTACGTTGACGCATGTAGTATTGTAGGGGTCCGTAAGGCAGAAAGTGCTAAGCGAAAACAGCGAACAGCTTTTGAAACCAAGAACAAAACCGTGCTGAAGAAAAACAAGGCATTGATTGATGACTATTTTGAAGAGAACTGCCAATCGGTCGGAACCGCAAGCGTCATTCAACTAAAGCCAATTATTGATTGGAGTGATAAAGATGTCTGGGACTACATACTAAAGTATTACTTGCCTATTAATCCGGAATACAAAAAAAGGAAAAGGGTTGGTTGCAGGGTATGTCCTAAAGCGAACTTTACAAGCAATGCGGATGCGCTGATTGAAACCCCAAAACTTATTGATGCTTTTATCAGAGCAAGGGAGAAAGGTGGTTTAGTAATAGATTGGATTATCACATCTGATAACAGGGATTACTCCAATGATAAATGCTACTATATCTGCCGATGGCTTAATCATTCTTTTATGCCTTTCACGAAGAAGCAGAAGAAGTTGTATGAGAAGGTTAGAGAAGCGTATAATCAAAAACAGGACTGATAATGAATACACAATTTGAACGCTCGGCATGTGCTACTGATGAATGGTACACACCGAAAGAAATAATAGATGCTTTAGGCATATTCGATACTGATCCATGTGTCCCGATTAATCCACTATGGGAAACTGCCCGTATTATGTATAATAAAGAGCATGACGGCTTAAGTCAAGAATGGATAGGTCGTGTATGGTTGAATCCACCTTATTCCCGTCCGCTTATTGAACAGTTCATAAAACGGTTGGCAGAACACAGTAATGGTATCGCTTTACTTTTTAATCGTTGTGATTCCAATATGTTTCAAGATATAATATTTGAGAAAGCAACAGCAATGAAGTTTCTACGTAACCGGATTCGCTTCTATCGTCCAGATGGAACACGCGGGAATTCCCCAGGTTGTGGCAGTATTTTAATTGCATTTGGAGAAGAGAATGCAGAGATACTGAGGACTTGCAATATCGCAGGTAAATATGTACGAATCAATTAGAACAAAAGAAAAAGATATGAACTATACCCAAGAAATGAATCTGCAATCTAAAAGCGGCTATTGTATGCCCTTTGAAGAGCGTAAGGGTGAAGTCCGTGTGTCATTGGACTACGGAACACAGGTTCACCCCAAGAGTGGAGAAGAGTTTTTCCATCACGGAATAGATTTTATCACCAAGCACTATCTGTTGTCAGCTTGTGCGGATGGAATCGTCAGCGGTATCGGGAGTGATGCACGGCATGGACTCTTTCAGGTAATCCGATACGGTAACTATGAAGTTACCTATGCTCACCTGTCCAATGTACTGGCGACCTTTGGAGCGAAGGTCAAGGCGGGAAGTGTGGCGAGTGTCAGTGGAGAACTTCTTCATGTAGAAGTGAAATACGACGGAGAGGAAATCAATCCTCTTGAATTTCTTACCATGATTTACGGCAATCTTAAAATGATGCAACAGCAAGGAGCAGTGGGAATGCCGGATTTTGAAACCATCGACATGGATATTCCCACAGACTTCGAAGACGATCAGGAAGAAGTAGAACAGTTGATGCTGCGCTTTTATCCCGATTATCTGTCAGAACTGAACAACGGAAAATACATGTTGCCACAACATACGGAGCAGTCGCTTCGCAATATCTTCTCCTTGTCAGCCATCAAGAACTATTTCTATGAGGTGGTACCCTCATTGAGTAATCCTTTGGGTATCGGGCAAAGAGCCGTGCCGGTGGCCGCCAAAGTGCAAAACCTGCTGATTGGCGACTTTCTGAACTATATGGCGTTGCGGCATCAGATATTTCTATCTACGCTAAGTGAAAGCGATAAAAAAAAACTTCTGACGAAGCTCTGAGAAGCGGAGGAATCATTGATCCCCTCGCAGAATTGGAGATCGATGTACAGAGCTTTGACATACCGAGGCTGATTACGGTCTATCCTGATCAGGCCGGTATCCGGTGGTGGACAAAGGCATGGTTTAACAACCAGGAAGAAGGAGAAAACTCCATTGAAATCACTCGGATGACGGCTATTCGCTTTCTACAAAATCAGATAGATAAGGATACCATGCTTGAAGAGTATTTCCCTAAACAGATGGAAACCTATCGCAATGCCATCGAGCAAACAAGAGTACAATTACTGAAACAAATCAATATCTCATGAATAGTCCTAAACAATCACAACGGTTCGCAGAGATTGAGTATTGTCTGCAACGCTATTTCGACGGTCAGTTGGCTCCGGTTATGGGTAATGTCCAGCAAGAATTGTCTAAAAAGCAGATCAAGGAATACAGCGACTATACCACCAGTATCAACGGAATCCTGCGTTCGGCGGCCAGCGGTATGAATGGTATGCCGGACGATTCCATGCAGTTTGTCAAGCTAACCGGTGAATGGAACAGTAAAACCGCAGAAGACTATGTGGAAATGTGCCGTGAGCGGATAAGTTCCTCTAAAGGCTTTCAGAAAGATTTGGGGTGTATGGCTGAAGAATGGCGAAATGCGGTGGTTGCGGAAATCGGGCGCGAGAGGTATGATACGCTCTCAAAGGAATTGGGAGGCGACCTTGCTTTTGCATACGTGGATTACCGTGTGGAACAGATGATGATCAACAAAATGGTGGCGGACGAGATGCCGAAATCATCTATGGAATATATACTTCGGAAAGGAGCTTCGGAAAGTTTATTGGGACTTTCGCAATCGCTCTCTAAATCCCCTTTGAAGCAGGAAATCGAAAGGAAAGGCGAAGCGGCTTATCATCCACATTTGGTAGAGCAAGGTGCAGGAAAGGCTGTATCTTTTGGGGCTGATGTGGCTACAACAGGCGGTTTTTCTTCCTGGGCTTCCATTGGAAAGTTGTTTGGAACCGAAGTGGTTTTTAGCGGAGTGGAGTTTTGTCTTGACAAGAGACAAAAAGAGAAGGCTGTCACTATCGAAGACTGCATTAGTAAAGGTGTCTTTGGTTCGAAACTGAATGTCTTTGAGGATTTCAGGAAACGAGGCAAAACGATCAACTCTTGGGAGAACGACTATGTGCAATCATTCAATAACCAACTGACAAATAAAATGGCTATACCAACTGAAGAACCTTTCTGGGTGGCAGAATCTGGAAAACCGCTTTGGCAACTCACTTCACCTGCTGTGCCGGAAAAAAAACAGAAAGTGGAATATGTTCAAGTACCGATGGTGGTTGCACCCGGACATGAGCAGGAATATCTTGACAGTCTGAAAAGAGCGCAGGAGACTTCCATGAAAGAAACACAGGAACCGACAGTGGAAACTTTGGAGGCACATTCAGAAAAAGAAACTTCAGAAGATCTTGGAAAATCGGATGTGGTGAAAGCACCTACCAATGGAGCCGGATGGGGTAATCTCTTCGGTTCGGTCGGACTAAATGGATTGGGTGATATCGGAAAGAATTTAGGCTATGTAGTGTCCATGCTTCCTGATATGCTCATAGGACTATTTACGGGGAAAACAAAATCCCTGAATATGAAGAATTCGATGGTGCCTATTGCTTCCATTCTGATAGGGATGTTTGTGAAGAATCCGTTATTGAAGGCGGTACTCATCGGTATGGGTGGGCTGAACTTACTAAATAAGGTCGGCCACGAAGCGATGGAAAAGCAGGAAGGGCGACCGCTGCAAAGTGCAGGAATGGAGCCACACTTCAAAACTTATTCTGACGAACCGCTGAATCCACGTATCGGAAATCCGGCACTACAAGGAAATTGTCTTATCGCTACCATTGACAAAGTGCCGTGCAGCATACAATTGCCAAACTCTGTGGTGGCTGCTTATGAAGCCGGAGCGTTACCGCTGAATACACTTTCCAATGCGGTGCTAACTAAAAATGACCAGATGCGACAAATGGCACAGGAGAATTACCGGACTGCGGAGAATAATCAATCAGAAGATAGGGAACGAACTGTCATTATTAAATAAATATCAAAGATGAAGTTGGTTCACGGCAGTTTGTTCAGCGGTTTTGATGCACCGAGCCTTGCATCTTTCCAGATGGGGTGGGAAAATGTTTTCCACTGCGAAGTTAATGGTTTTTGTAACATCATATTAAAGTATTGGTTTCCAAATTCAGAACATTATGAAGACATCTCAAAAACAGATTTCAAAAAATGGCGAGGAAAAATTGACATCCTCACAGGGGGATTTCCTTGTCAGCCTTTCTCTGTCGCAGGTCAGAGAAAGGGAACGGATGATAACCGTTACCTCTGGCCTCAAATGCTCAGAGCAATACAAGAAATTCAACCCACTTGGGTTATTGGTGAGAATGTTGCTGGAATCCTCACGATGGTTCAGCCCGGTGAGGAGGCTGAAGTGGCAAATGAATGCTCTATCTTCGAAGAAGATAACCGAAAAAGAGTATTGCTACGACAAGAATATGTCGTCGAAACCATCTGTCAAGACCTTGAGCGAGAGGGATATTCCATCCAGCCGATACTTATTCCGGCTTGTGCCGTCGGAGCCCCTCACAGAAGAGACAGGGTGTGGTTTGTTGCCCACCGTACAAACGCAGGGATTGAAGATGTGCGACGAGCATGGGAAAACACAATTCTATCCGATGGAACTGCTCCCAACCCCGACATCTATGGACGGCGGTTCGGGAAGGGTGAACAAAAGCCTGACAGCCGGAGCGAAGGAAAGACCGACAATAGCACTGGCTGCAAAAATGGGCCTGCTCCCATCGCCAGTAGCGAGCGATGCTGCGGCAGGTGCGATAATCGGGAGGAACGATGTGTTTACAACAACCGGGAACGGAACTCTGAGGAAAATAAATGGAAACGGGACAAATGGCAGCATAGGACTGGCGAGGATGGTTCAACTGCTTCCAACTCCCAATGCCAGGGAAGCAGACAAGTACACGAAGAAATACAATCCGAAAAGCCAGATGGGGACAGCACTGACCGCAATGGCCATGAATGGGATGCTGCCTACTCCGACAGCGAGAAATTACAAAAACGGTTCAAAGCCGGAAGACGGTCGCACACAAAGAAAAATGGAACAAGGATGGACAATGGAATTGAACGATCTGGCAGCTTGCAATATGTTCCCGACTCCGACAACAAGAGATTACAAGGCTTCCATGTCTCCCAATGGGATGATGCGGAAAAGCGGGAAATTGAGGAACGATACTCTAAGCAATATTCCTGTGATGATAGGGGAACATTGCCAACAACGGACTGGGAAGACTTCCCAACTCAACCCCCTGTTTGTAGCCGAGATGATGGGCTTCCCTTTGATGTGGACAGTCTTACCATTCCTTTCACTAAATGGAGGCAGGAATCAATCAAAGGATATGGAAACGCCATAGTGCCACAAGTGATTCTTGAAATCTATAAAGCAATAGAAGAAGTAGAAAAACTGGCTCTTCAATCAAATGCAGAATGACCGGATGCGGTAAGTGCCACAGGAGAATTACCAGGTTGCGGAGAATAATCAATCGGAAGACAGGGAACGAACTGTCGTTATCAAATAGTTAAATTATGAGCAAAGAAGAATTAATTGAATCAGCAGATAGCTCCATTAAAGATTCAAAAACAAGAAAAACGGTTGATGGCATCGCTGAGGGTGCGTTTGGAGTTGAACAGGTGGCCGCTTTAGAGAAGTCACTCACGTTCGGTGGAAATGGATTATTGAATGTAAGAGGGAGCATTGATGAGAAGAGAGTAGCTCACTTTTTGGCAAAGTATGACCTAACGAAGGATGCACAGAGGTATGAAGAGATTATTTCTATAAATCCCAATAATTATGACCTCACGGAAGATGCGGAGAAGTTCATGGACCGCTTCAATATAGCTGTTAAGACAGCATCCTATCAGGAGCTAAAGCTGATTGGCCGTCTTGATATTATACAAAAGGTAAAGTCAGACCGGTATTTCGAAAAGGACATCACTTTAATCGAAACCAATTTGAATGAGAATACACAGCAGCATCCCTCAAAAAATATACCCATGAAACAGAAAAACAGACAGGAGCAGCACGCCGCCAACCGACAAGTGGAGTTGCTGACAAACGCATTGAATGGAGCTGCGGTCAGCGGCGGGTACTGGTTGAACACTTCATCGAGAAGTCTGCCAAGAATCTATCCCAAAGGGCCTGCCGTCAGTCCGTTCAATTCCCTTGTGCTGGGTATGCACGCTGACCAAAACGGTTACAAAACCAATCTGTACACTTTGTTTGCGGATGCCAAGCAACGGGGTGAAGCCATCCGTGAGCGTGAAACCGGCGCACCGTTTTTCTGGTATCGCTGGAAAGAATATGTGAACCGCCATAACCCTGAAGACACCATCAGCAGGGAAGATTATCTGAAACTGCCGAATGAAGAGAAAGCTCTCTATAAAGGTATCCGTAACCGGGAAGTACAGACTATGTTCAATATTGACCAGACAACCTTGCCATTCATTGACAGAGACAGGTATGAGCAAGCGGTGGAACGCTATGGCAGGTATGAAGACCGCAAACATCCTAAAAATGAAGAGGGCAAGCTGCGTATCGAGGTGAACGACTTCGCATTGCGGATGCGTGATAATTTAGTTCCCATCCGGAAAAGCGTTACGGGTACCGTATATTATGATTCAGAGAAAAATGCGGTGTATATCCCCGAAAAAAAACACTTCGGCCAGTACAATGACTATGTACAGGAACTGATGCGGCAAGTGGTTACGGCAACGGGACACCAACAACGGCTCGCACGTGAAGGCATGGTGATGAAAGGCGGAGTTGTCCCGTCGGAAGATGCTATGAAGTACGAACAATTAGTGGCGGAACTGTCTTCGGGTGTAAAGATGATGGAACTGGGACTACCGTCGAAACTATCGAATGACAGTCTATCTCTAGTAGAATACTGGACACGGGAGCTGAAAGAAAATCCTTGCCTGATAGATGCCATCGAAGCTGATGTGAACAACGCCGTGGATATTATCCGCAGAGCTGAAGAAGGGGAAAGGATAGAGTTCGCCACTTCCCGCAACAAGCAGCAAACCACAGAGATGAAGGAGAAGCAAAAACCACAGGTGGACAGTAGGGAAAGCGCCATCCTGCTGGATGTAATCCGTCATGGAGGTATGAAGATAGACGAACGTAACTTCCCCTCACCGGAGGTGAAAACAGCCTTTTTGGAGAAATTCAGCCTTTCACACTACGAAAAGGAGATGAACTACGCTTTGGAACAAACCCAGAGTGAAGATCCGGAGGTAGTGGAAACCGCCTTTACCGAAGCAGTGGATAACGGAGCAAAAATCGCTGAAATATGCACCGAGATAATGCCTGGAGAATGGAATACGAAAGGCAGCTACTCCATTGCCGACGAATTGAAAAAGCTGCCTGACAGAAGTACGAAAGAAATGGTAGTCGTAAAAGACAATCTTTCAGGTATCGTCGATGTGGTGATACCGGCAGGTGCTATGGGTGGCGGTGTGGTGGCTATGCCCAATGGGGAGAAACGCCCTTATCGCCTGACTCCAGACGAGGTGATGACAGCGGATGAACGCGTTGCCGCACATGCAGAGGTAAGGAATTACAATATTCCCGGATTTTCCAAACAGCGTATTCAGGATGCGCTGTTGCAGGAAGGCTATCGGTATATCCGCTTTTACAATAATGACGGAATATTGGGCTATCGTCCGGATGACAGCTATTTTGAAGGAAAGGATGTCTCACTCAATAAGCTAAATGGAAAGTCACTGGAAACGATATCTCACTTTGACGTGAGCGAACATGTGCAAAAAGCCACTAATGTACTGTTTGACCGAATTCAGATGCTACGGGACGATAACAACCGATGGATTCTGTACCTGAAACCACAGAATGAACCTTCGTTCAGTGTCTATCCGGATAAAGCGGACATCAATCAATTCTTCTCAACCATTAAGCAAGGACAAAATGAGGAAGGAGAACGGCTACGTACGGAACTGGCACAGAAGTATCACGCTTTGGCGACCAATCGTCCGGAATTGAAGATTGACCTGTTCGGTGGCGGTAAAGACAATGAGGCAGATTTATCAAAGATACAGCGTGTAATAATCTACAAAACTAAAGATGAGCGCATCCTCTGTGCCCCGGTCATTGACGGCATCCCCAAAGTGGAACCACGGGAGATTACCCCCCAGCAATGGCAACGGATGTGGGTGGCGGAAGATATGGCGGAATACAAGACGAACCTTGCCGCCAAAGTATTCAATGATTTGCTGAAACCTATTCAAGTAGTGGAAATGGAAGAGAAGAGTGCGCTCCCACAGGTCAATATGAAGCAATACGGAGAAATCAAAACGAAACACCCGGATGCAATCCTGTTATTCCGTAATGGGAACAACTATGAATCGTATGCGGAAGATGCCGATAAAGTTTCCAAGTCGCTGAAGTTCGACAAAGCTATTGGTCTGGAAGGTGGTTCAAAGAACCAGGTGGATATTGTTTCTTTCCCAAACTATAAGCTTGATACTGTTCTACCGGAATTGATTCGGGTGGGAAATCGGGTTGCAATCTGTGATAAGGTTGAATATAAGGAGGCTATCGATCATGAGCAGCAGGAAGAGTTACGTACAGGCAGACATTTATAACCAATTAAAATTATGAGCAAGAATAAGGATTATGCACAAGAACATGCTGAATACGCTATGGAACAAATGCGAAGATACGGCATTCCTGCCTCTGTCACGCTGGCACAGGGTATCATCGAGAGCAGTAACGGGCAAAGCCAGTTGGCACGTAATGAGAATAACCATTTTGGTATCAAGGCTACACAAGCATGGATAGCCAATGGTGGCAAATACGGTCTTTATACAGATGACAAACCGAACGAAAAATTTTGTAGTTATGGCAGTGTGGGTGACTCGTATGAACATCATAGCCTGTTTCTCAAAAATAATCAGCGGTATGCCGGTTGTTTCAAACTGTCACCTGACGATTACCGTGGTTGGGCTAAAGGATTGGAAAAAGCAGGTTATGCTACGGCAGGTAAATATGCTTCCAACCTTGTCGGTATCATTGAAAAGAATGATTTGCAGAAGTATGACCAACAGGTGATGGCAGAGATGAAAGCGAAAGGACAAATGTTTGGGACGGAACATCATACTATAAATAGTAATGAAGTAAATACTACATATAGTAATAGCGGAAAATCAAATGATTATGCCATTACTGACGGTAGCTATTCATTCCCTTTGAAGCGAGATGAGTTTATGTTGGTCACTTCACAGTTCGGTCTGCGCAAAGACCCGATGGATTCGTCCAAACAGCAAATGCACAAGGGCATTGACATACAAACCAAACTGGATGATGTGCTGGCAACGGAGAATCATGGAAAAGTTGTAGCGGTCAATCAGAATGCTCACACCGCCAGCGGTAAATCTGTCACGCTGGAATATCAACGTGAAAACGGTGATAAATGCCAAATCAATTATCTGCATCTTTCTTCTATTGACGTGAAAGTTGGAGATGACGTGAAAGCTGGACAAAAGATAGGGATATCAGGCAATACCGGTACACGGACAACAGGCGAGCATCTACATTTCGGAGTGAAACAGATCACTGCGGGCGGAACATCAAGAGATATTGACCCGGCCGCTTACCTGGCGGAAATCGGGCAGAAAGGGAATATTCAATTGCAAGCCTTGTCGAATGGAACAGATCTGTTAGCGAAATACAAGGAGGCTGCACCCGGTAAAAATCCACAGATTGACACCACACTATCACCAGAAGAGTGGATGAAGAAGTTGCTGTCCTCGGAAGACAGCGGAGTGGGAATGTCATCAGGTGATCCGATTATGGAATTGGTAACAACCCTGTTTACCTCGCTGATGGCATTGGCGGTACAAATTGATGGTAAATCGGAAGAAGAGAAAATGCAAGCTGCTACGGACTCAGCTATAAAGAAACAGGTGGATTTGTCCACCTTGATGCCATCGCTAAAAGAATGCACTCTAAGTATTCAGGAGAACGGGAAAGCTCTTCTACAAATGAATGACGGAAAGAATAGTTATAGCCATGAACTCAGCAGCGTGGAGATGAACCGGCTACAAAACACTCTCGGTGACTCAGAACTGTCAGATACCGATAAACAGCAACGTATTGCGGGTATGGTGAATAATGCCTTGCTGACACAACAGGCTTCACGCAACTATGAGCAAAATGCCAGCCAGCAGGAAAATCAAAATCTACAGATAAGATGAAGACAATAGGATTAATCTTGGCCATCGCTGTGGTGATTGCTTGTGCCTGGGCTATCCGCTATGCCATATACCACTGTTTCGGATTAATGGCTTCAGTGGCATATATGACGGTAGTTATCATCGGGCTGGCATGGACTATTTATGAGATGAAACAGGCTTCGGTGCCGAACGAATAAATCATTTTTAAATACAGAATTTTATGATTAAGTGTAATGTAACAGTCAATGGTGTCATCAGTCGTGCAGCGTCGATGCGCACCGGTAAAGAGGGTAAGGCATACATCAGCTTTGCTGTCAAAGTGAATGTGTCTTCAAAGGACGGAGGTTCCTGCAAAGCAGTGGAGGTGAGTGTGCTTCAGGAAGGTGGCAGTGATGAACTTGCGCAGTATTCCTCCGGTACACGGGTGGAGTTGAAAGGAAGTCTGACTTTTAGAAAACGTGGAAGTAACTTCTACTTCAATTTTCATGCGGATTCGGTGGAGTTCAGCCCGGTAAACAATCAGGATGGTATTGCCGGAAGTATGGAGTTTAAAGGAACCGTTGGTAAACAGGTGGACGAAAAGACGGACAAGAAAGGCAGGAAGTATCTAATATTCTCGGCTTTCAGTACGGAAAAGGACGGGGATGTTTTTGAATATACCTGGGTTCGCTTTATCCGGTTCGCTCCCGAACATGAGGCTTTTCTTACTCCCAAAGGAAAGATTCATATCAATGGAACTCTGGAAATTTCTATTTACCAGGATAAAATCAATTTGGGGTGCAGAGTGGAAGAGATCAGTGAATGGGTCAGACAAGATGCCTGAAAGTCGAATGAAGAAATACCTTTTTAGTTATGGCGTATAAGAAGAAATTTAATACGGATGGCCCTAGTGCAGAGGACAGGGCACTAGACCGTTTTGCGGAGCTGATGATAGAGAAAATCAACAATCTGCAAAGTGACTGGAAAAAACCGTGGTTTACTGAAGGAACAATGAAATGGCCTAAAAACCTGTCAGGGCGTGATTATAATGGAATGAATGCGTTGATGCTGATGCTCTATGCCGAAAAGCAAGGGTACAAGTTGCCAGTTTATTGTACTTTTGACAGGGTAATCGGACTGAATTTCCAGAAAGACAAACAGGGGAACCGGACACCGTTGAAAGATGAGAATGGAGAACCGCTACCGCAAGTCAGCGTGCAGAAAGGAGAAAAGTCATTCCCTGTCTTTATTACCACATTTACCGTGGTGGATAAGGACACCAAGGCTAAGATAAAGTATGATGACTACAAGAAGCTATCGGATGGAGAGAAACAGCGTTATTCGGTGTACCCGAAAATGCAGGTCTATTCCGTGTTCAATGTGGATCAGACTAATATGAAAGAGGCACGCCCTGAACTCTATGCGAAGATTGAAGAAGAAAATCAGCTTGTTAAGCCAGAACTGAATGGTGAAGCCTTTTCGTTTCCTGCCGTTGATAAGATGATTGCAGACAATGGCTGGGTTTGTCCCATCGAGCTGCAACATCAGGATAGGGCTTACTACAGCATCTTAAATGATGGGATAGTGATGCCGGAAAAGGCGCAGTTTGTAGATGGAGAATCATTTTATGGGACACTTTTCCATGAAATGACGCATAGCACGGGGTCAGAAAGCCGATTGAATAGAATAAAGCCAAGTGCTTTTGGCTCTGATGAATATGCTAAAGAAGAATTGATAGCCGAGCTGGGTAGTGCTTTGGTGGCGCAGCGGTATGGTATCTCCAAGAATGTGAAGGACGAATCGGCCGCATACCTGAAGTCCTGGCTTAATAGTTTGAAGGAATCGCCGGATTTCATCAAGACGACTCTGTTTGATGTGAAAAGGGCATCGGGTATGATAATAGAGCAGTTAGACAAGATTGTACAACAGATAGACAATGAGAACTCTTTACAGCAGGATGTTACAGAAAGGAGTAGTGAAAGTAGAGATAGCCGTGACTTTTATGTATCAGTAGCTTACCTCCAAAACGCTGATGACACACAGCTTTTAGACCGACTGGAAGAGAATGGTGATTATGATCGGTTGTTACAGGAGGCAAAGGAATATGACCAGGGTGATGCCATCGACCTGGAGCATACCTTCAGATCACCAATCCAGAACCGTGGTGATAATTTGTTGGACGAGGATGACTACTATGCCGTGGTCTACAACAACAGTGTTGGTGGCACATACGACATCATGCGTAAAGCATCTGAAAAGGAAGTACGCAGTATGATTGAGCGTTATGGACTACCTGATAATACTTCAAAGGATGTGAAGGTAGTAGCCAAGAATATGGTAGCCGAGCAGTTCGTTGAGATGACAGCCAAACGTATGCCTATATTTGAGATGGACAATGGAAATGTATTGCAGGTACAGTACAACCAAGAGACTGACCACCTCGATGTCGGTAAAGTCACTAATACCGGTCTCGCCGTGAAGCACTCCTTTGCATATGACCACAGCTTTACTCTTGATGCCAATCTGCAAGGTGTCCATGAGCAACTTTCTGAGATGCCGGAATACCAATACGGGAAAGCGGATATAGGTGATGTGGATAGTGATGGTATCATGGATGAAGTGGCACGCGAAGAAAGGCAGTTGGTGGAAGAGGTTGAGGAAGAGGTGTATTGTAGGAGGGGAAGATAAATAGATTTTAGGCTATTTTATCTTAGAAATCCTTCTATGAATTTTGATGATGAAATTCATAGGAGGGTTTTCTATAATTGCAATCGCATCGATTAATATCAAGCCTTAATTGTTAAGTTTTCGACAGTAATGATTGAGTGTGAATATCTTTTGGATGAAAAATATTCCCATCTAATTGTTGTTATATCAATGATCATTAGTTACTTTGCATACGTGCTTTTGAAAAAGGTATAGAATTGTGCAATACCTAACCCTTAGTCTTTAAAATCATTAATAGAAACAATGAGAAGCCATCGTCAGTTACGCAAAATCAAGAATAGGAGACATCAAATTCTACTTGCAATAAAAGGAGTGAAGAAACGTAAACATAAGAACTTGGTGTTATTAGGAACAATTAATATAGATGATTCATGTTCTATACCTTATTCACGAAAGTATGCAAACACAAGGACTGTGTACAATACAGGTCGAAAAGTTAGAATTTTGGATCCCCGAACAGGTCAAGAAATTTGTCTCCAATTATTAATGGAGTACTCTTCTCTATTCCCAGGAAGAACTTTAAATATAAAGGAAGAAATCTTGCATTTTTCAAGAGAAATGCTCGTGAAGATGGTTCTTGTCCTTGGTCGCAACTATGGAATGTGCAAGATGTCAGATATGAAGGACAAACCATTTTTCTCCTATCTGTCTCGTCCATACGAAAAAAGAATGGAGCAGATAGCCAAGTATATTGTTCGTAATAATACATCGCCAGAGAACGTATCTTATGCTTGTCACAGAACCTTTCTCGAATTTCTCAAATTAATATTCGGAGTGAAACCTGAACTGTGTAAAACAGAATATGAAGACTATATTGCAGAGGTAAAGTTATTCGATCTGTTGCTTGCCATTAACGAGCAAAAAGTCACATGCAACAAATCAAGAAAAAAACAGCCGCATGATTTTGCCCGAATGATGTATGTGGAACTGTATGCAAGAAATGAGTTCACAAATTTCAATGCAACGCTTGATGTCTCCGAACAAATATACTACGCACTTGTGTTTTTTGAATTCATTACATCAAGGTGTGAATATGCTGAAATCTATAATACATTCCTTGCCCATTTCCAAATAGATAAATGGGAAGAATACTACCGTACGGTTACAATGTTAGCCATTATGGTATGTCAAAGAGGTGAATGCACGATTAATCCTGAACGCCACGTCCCTGATAATTTGCTTAACAAGAGTATTCTCCAGAAAATTTCGATAGAAGAAGATGGATATATAGAGACTAATGATGAAATAGGTGATGACAACCGAGACTTTGTTGCATTCCGTTCTCGTCCGTTGATAAAACAAAAGAATGGTGACTATCTGTTATATAACAAACAATTAGTTATTGGCAGATTATATAACAGTATTTACTTCGATTTACTTCCCTATAAACTCAAATATAACGGCAAAAACTTCAATCAGTTTTATAAAGAAATTTTTGTTGAAAAATATTTATTTGATCGCACAATGGCAGAATGTCTGAAAGGTAGGAAAAATGATGTGTGCTTCCCCTCTTTGGAGGACATTTCAAAGATAGACTTCGTTGACCAAAAGGAAGAAATGGATCAACCTGATTTCTACTATAGAGAAGCTAATACAGCTTTCATCTTTGAATGCAAGGCTATTAAATTAAACGGCAATCTAAAAGCAGATGCCAATATTGATGATATAATTGGTGAACTAGAAAACAAATTGTGGATAAAGCGATGGAAAAAAGATGGTGCAATTCAGAAGTCCGTGACCCCCAAAGCGGAAGGTGTTGGACAATTAGTGAATCACATTGAAAGATTAGAAAATAATGATTTCCTATGGGATAGCGTATCTTCTAATAAGATTGTATATTATTATCCTGTACTTGTTTTAGAAAGTTCAGAGATAGTTCGTACTCCTTTGTCTACTATTACGAATGAGTGGTATCAGAAGCAATTAAAAGATATGAAAAATGTAGATAAATCGAAGTGTAAACCATTGATTGTAATGACTATCAAGACGTTATTTCTATATGATCAATTATTTTGTAAAAATGGTTTTAAGTATTACTTTGATAAATTCATTATGGAATATAAGCGAGAAACTAAAGATTCATTGTTTGTGATGAGTGAATTTTATGATTTTGATAATTGGATGAGAACTAACTTTGAAAGTAATAAGCAATCCTATTTCAAGGATGCAATTGAAATCTTTCGGAAAAAGTAGTCGTAAAATGCAGAGTATGCATCATTGCTGGGAATGAGTGCCCAGCAATGAAGGAGATAGAGAACACC
>ENA-USYP01000863-USYP01000863.1-human-gut-metagenome-genome-assembly--contig:-NODE-863-length-26762-cov-5.053663_pt1 | contig 26762 bp, 8 predicted proteins | sample MGYA00250065_ERZ773512 | MGnify/ENA primary metagenome ERZ773512 (study PRJEB29103, sample SAMN06112003) | human gut metagenome | biome: human gut; feature: ankylosing spondylitis patient; material... | reverse complement strand
GCATTCTTCGGGCCCGTTCCGCACATTCCTCTTCTTCCACATAATAATAACAGCAGGCCAGCAATTTCACACTTTCCACCGAAACGGCCAGGCGATCCAAATTCCGACCAACCACATCCAGTACCTCCTGCAACATTCCCTCATCCCGCGTCACCTCACAGGCATCCAGCAGCGCCAAAAGCAATGCCGGATCCGATATATCCAGTCTCTGTCTCGCCATCGAACACACGCTCTCCAGGGCATTTTTCACCCTCCGGGCTTCCTCCATCCGTTCCACCTCCACCCGGCATTCTCCGTACTCCCGGCAAAGCCGCAAAATTTCTTGTGTTAACTGTTGCATATTATTTCTTTATTTTATCTGTCCCCAACTTTTCCCATTCCCTCTCCTCATTCAATTACTCCATCATAAATCACAAATCCTTTCATCCGTTCTTAAACGTCCCTCATCCGTCCGCGGATGTACAAACTCCAGTGTCCGCGCCAGTCCCTCTCCCAACATATAGGGTGCTTTAAAACCCATCGCAAAAACTTTCGGAACCTCGAACTGTATCGTAGCACAAACACTTCTTCATCAACACCGAGCTGATTGTGAGTCTTTTTCAAGTAACGAAAACAGGTAAATCAAACCCATATCCCGCAGTATATCCGATCAATATAGAAAATCCCCAATATATTCTTCATGCATATAATCCAACAATTTCAGCCGCCACATTTTCTATACAAAAAAGCCTTTCCACCCTGTTATGAGCCTGTTGGGCATACTGTAACCTTTGTGCCTCATTTTCCAGCAAATCATTAATAGCTTTCACCAACAAAGCTACATTTCCATTCTCCACTTCCAACCCTGTTACCTGATGCAAGTTTACCCAATTCACTCCCGACCCCTCGATAGTGAATGTAATTGCCGGAGTATAGCAATACATCGCTTCGGCTAATACCACTCCAAAGGCTTCATTTTTAGTAATAGAGGGAAACACAATATGAAGCTCAAAGAAGTGATCTTACAGAGCAAGAACGTGAAATTAGAAGGCAGGCAAAAGAAGCGGCAGAAAAAGCACTTTCAGCCTCAGAGTCTCAAAAATTCGGAGATGGCATTCGTTTCTTTCTTTCTTCGGTTCATTTCACACCGAGTCAGATTTTGACGGATAAAGAAACACTTGAAGCCGTAAAGCCATTTGTGGGTACGGTTGTCACAGGTAAAGAGCTCACAGCAATGCTTGAGGCGGTTAATCGCCTTTATCGCCAAAAAGGCTACGTGGTATGCCAAGCTGTCCTTCAGCCGCAGAGAATTTCTAAGGGTGTTTTAACAATTACCTTAGTCGAAGGTAAGACCGGAGCAGTCTCTTTAAGTTCGGCAGTAGAAGGAAAAGAGTTTAAAACTCGAGGCGGTTATATCCTGAGAGCCTTTGATCTTGAAAAAGGTAAGGTCTCCAATTACCGAGAAATGCTGGGTGATTTGGTCAAGTTCAACATGACCAATGACATTCAGCTCTCAGTGGACATGAGAGCAGGGCAAGAACCGGGAACAACGGACTATGAGATCTTTGTACAAGAGCCCGATCCTCGTACTTTCACTTTGTTTTCGGATTCTTCCGGCTCTAAATCGTCCGGCCGTTACCGCGGTGGCGTCAGCTTCACGGAAAGAAGTCTGTTGGGGTGGCGTGATCGGCTCCAGCTGATCGGTGTGTTTTCCCATGGTTCAAGAAGCTTTATGGGTTCTTACTCTGTTCCGCTCAATAGTTTCGGAACACGTTTGACCGCAAGTTACTCATACGGCCGCGTAAAAGTAGTTGACGGACCGTCCGAGGACTTCGATGTCAAAGGGCATTCTCAATATCTGTCATTGAGACTCGACCATCCTTTGTATGTGACTTCGACCTCAAAGCTCACTGGTTACCTACAAGCGGCCCGTCAAACATCCGAAACTGAAATGTTTAATGTTCTGACAGTCAGCGATACTTCGGTGAAGAGCCTCACAGCCGGCCTGGAGCAGCTTTGGCTGAAAGAAGGCATGACGCTCTACGCCAACGGTCAATACATTGAATCCTGGCTGAAAGACTACACATTCGATAACGCTTCCCGTTACCGCCGTCTGACAGGTTATTTAACTTGGGATCACCGGCTTTGGAAAAATTGGGGCTACACCGTCAATGCCGGCGCACAAAGATATCTAGGTGGCGGGGAAATGGCTTCAGGTGATTCTTTCTATTTGGGCACTTCTTCAGGCGTTCGTGGTTATGAGAATGACACGATCTCTGCTTACAACGGCGCCTGGATTAATTTAGAAGCGAAATACCACTTAGACGGGAAGGGCTCCAACGTGTTTGCCTTCCTCGATGCCGGGCGATTGAGCGGAGATTCTCCCTATAAAGATAAAAGTTTGGGTTCCGTCGGCATTGGAGCCTCTTGGAGACCGGTGGATTGGCTGATGAGTTCTGCCACTATCTCCTTTCCGTTTAAGAGAAATGTGGGTTCGGAACACGTGAGCAAAGCACGATTCGATTTCGTGATTAACGCTGTTTGGTGAGAACACTATGAATAAGATCTATAAAGTTATTTGGAATGTTTGCCGAGGAATACACGTTGTCACGGATGAGAATCATCGTGCTCATGGCAAAGAAGCCTCATCGTTAATCGTCCCTGTCGAATTATTGGTTATGGAAGCCTCTTTATTAACGCTTCCTTTAACAGCGGTCGCAGAGGCGTTGGATCATGCGATCACTGTGGATCCTAATTGGACGGGAACGACGATTACCAGTTCACAAAACAATCTGCATCACGATATTTCGACAACTCACATAAACGGATCGGTTGCCGCGAATAAGTTCACGAAGTTTCAGGTAGGAGAGAAGCATCTTGTGGACATGCACCTGCCGACAAACACAAATCATTTAGTGAATTTTGTCGACAACAAGATTTCCGTTAACGGAACAGTTAACGCGTTAAAAGGAAGTAAGGTCGGAGGAAATCTTTACTTTGTTTCTCCGCAGGGAATGATCGTCGGTAAAACCGGTGTGATCAATGCCGGAAGTTTGACGGCCGTGATTACCACGAACGATGCCTATAAAAAGTACAGTGAGTTATCAGATAAAAAACTTCCTTTAGGTTTAGGACAAAAGGAAGAAGAAGCCCTCGCAACGCTGCAGAAAATGCAGCAGGGCGAAGTTCCTCTGAATCCTGCGGGCGTTATTACAGTTAACGGAAGCATCAATGCAGGTAATCGAATCACGCTTGCTGCTTCCCAGATCCATTTAGAGTCCGGCGCAAAGCTTTCCAATTTGGAAACGGATTTCAAAGACCTCGTTCATATTAAAGAAGGTCAGAACGTCGTTACTCAAAGTTCAGTATCTGACGCTATGGTAACCCGCGAAGCCGATGACGGCTCAGGCGATATTCTTTTATTGGCAAGAAGTGATAGTTCCGCGACCGGCTCTATTGCAGGATCCGTCACGAAACAGAAAGTCGAAGCAAAGGTCAAAGTTGCGAAGGGAGCGTTCGTCAAATCTCGAGGAAACGTCAACGTTTCTTCTATGGCCGGAAACGGCGTCTATGACATCGAGAAGACGCTTCGTCCTTCCGGTTACGAGCAGCTTTCTGCGGAAGAAAAGGCTAAAAAAGATCGAGAAATCGGCCATTTCGTTTCTGATGGTAAACACAAGCTCTTGGATGTATCTTCCGAGATCAGGATTGACGGCGTTATCACCGCAGCTAAAGATCTTGACGTGAATTCCGTCGCAGAGAACCGTTTGGTTAAATCTTCTACGACAATGGCTGACCTTTCGACAGGTTTGACATTAGAGATTTTGGGTACGGCCACACCGTTTAATGAAGCGGTTTATTACGCGGACTTAAAAACGTCCTCTCTAATCAGCATCGGAAATGAGGCAAGTCTTTCTGCCGATCAAAACTTATCTCTTGACTCTGTTGCAGATACCAAACTTGAAGCGGGAACTTCGACGAGTCTCTTTAACCTATTCAATACCGAACTAACTCAGAAAGTTCCTTCAGTTGCAGCGATCGTCGCGCTTGCCGACAGCTCGAGCACGGTTAACCTCGCCGGAGCCTTAAAGGCCGGAAAAGACTTGAGCATCACTTCAGCGGACGACTTAACGGTTGAAGCCTCAGCAACGGCCGCAACAAAAGAAAGCAAAGCGGTTCAAACTTCGATCCTTGTTGCCAAACTTAAAGGTACGTCTGACATAAACGTTCAAAGTTCGGCTTTACTGGATATCGTAAAAGATGCTGGAAAAGTCGAAATTTCCTCGAATCAAAACAGTTCCGTTAAAACGGAATCTTCAATCGTTGTTCAGAACGGAAGTTACGGCGGTTTAGCTTTCAATTACACCGAGCTGGATACCCACTCGAATGTTCTGCTGAACACCGGATTTACAAACGAGGCTTTGGAAGCTTCGGTTACAGCTAAGAATGTCACAGAAGATCTAACCATTAAGGCAGATAATGCTGTCGGCGCTTCTGGCATGTCAAAACTTCTCTATGACACCATCGGTGCGGTATCGAGGGACTTTGTTGCCGGACTCATGGGGCAGGCAGGTCAGGGCGTAGACAGCAAGTTTGATTCGACCAAATTTAAACTTGGCGGCGCGGTTGGCGTTGTCCTCGGATCCCAAACTTCTTCTGTCATCGTTAATACTCCGGTGATTGAAGGCCGCTCCATCGGTCTTCAAACAGCAGGCAACTTAAACCTTTCCTCTGATGTGCTCTTACGAGATCATCATTATCTGGTGACTTCTAAAGTTTCTTCCGCGGCGCCGGAAGGAGAAACGAGCCAAACGAAACTTCAGGGTTCTTTGGCAGTTTTAGTCGCGCTCTCCGGAGACGAAAAAGAAGCCGTTCGTTCGATCCTCGAAATCGGCAATGATTCTGTGCTTAAAGCGAACAGCGGACAACTTGTCTTAGATTCGGAAGCCGAGATTGAGTGGAATCGTCTCACCAAGATGAAGGAAGATTTCGCTAAGGCTCGTGATCGACTCAAGGCCATTTTTGCTCATCAATTCAAAGATCAATGGGCAAAAGTCGAAGAAGCATTTGACAAGGTCGACGCAGACTTCAACAGTGTCAGCGACGCTAATCTTTCTTTTATCGAAAAGATTAAAAAGGTCGGCACTTCTTTCGGAACGCTGGGTTCTGCATTAGGAACTTTCTTCGGAGAAGTAAAGGTTATCGGTTCGGCTGGAGCTGAGACTGGCAATGTTGTCATGAGTCTGCTTGAATTCATTAAGCCGACCAATTATTTAAATGCTTATGCCGCGTCCGCCGTGACGCTTCTTCGGATAATTCAGTTTGGAGTGCAACCGGAACGGCAATGGTCATCAACCAGAAGACCGCTTCTTTATTAAATGTCGGCAAAAACACAAGGATTGAAGCGCACGGAACGCCTTCTGCCGATTCTCAAAGCAATGGAAATCTCATCGTTCGTTCTAATGCTCTAAACGAAAGCTTAGTTTTGGGCGGAAAGGCTGCGACGGTATTCGGTATTCCGATACCGGATATGGAAAAAGCCAGCGCGCTCGGTGCTACGGTGGTTTACAACCAGCTGACATCTTCCAGCCGCTTAATCGTCCGAGAAAATGCTCAGCTGACTGCGGACAATGTTGCACTCCTTACAGCCCAAGACAGTATTTACGGATTAACCATCGGCGCAGCTGCCGACGTCAATAAAGGTGATTTAAGTCTGGAAGGTTTAGCGGCTGTTGCCGTAACCAACGGAACTAACTTGGTTTGGCTCGATGACGAGTCCCAAGTAAAAGGCTCTTCGGTCGAAGTCAGCGCTAAGCGCGATGACGACGTACAAACGATTGCAGGCGCTGTTGTTGTAGACATATCCGACAATGCAAACAAAGCGGCCGGCGCCGGCATTGCTGTGAATGCCGGTAAGTTAGGCAATGAGCTCAGAGTTAAAGACAACGACGTTATTGCTGAGCAAGATCGTTCGCTCTATGACGCGCAAGGTTTCTTAGAGGCTTCCGGCGCCGATGGTAAGGTCAATTTGCTGGCCTCCGAAGACCTGGCCATGAACGCGATCGGCGTTGCAGGCGGTGTCGGCGTATCCGGCCATAGCCCGGAATCCAATGATCCTCCGGGCAAAATTTCACAATTCTTCTCCGGCCTCGGAGACAAAGCCACTTACGTTAAGGAAGGGCTGAGCTTCTATTTAGAAGAAGGCGGCCCGCTTTTAGCGCAGAAGGCCAATGGTTTAGGACATTCGATCAGAGACAAATTTAACCGTAATCAGTCTCAGAACGATCCGACCAGCTCCTCGATGAGCGGAAACAATAATTCCAACCTTGCGCAAAACGGCAGTACTGCAAGTACCACGAGCAGTTCAACTTCGGGTGTGGCCCAGGGCGGAACTTCTCAGTTCCAATTAGGTGCTGCAGGAAGTGCCGCTTGGAACGACACTGACACGGAAAACGAAGTCAACATCGAGGTCGGTAACTTCCAAATCAAAGCGCCGGAAGAAGTCTCGGTCAATGCGGTCACGGATAAATGGGTCGGCGCGTGGGCCGGCGCTGCTGGTATTAACTACATCTCTGAACTGAATGCGGCAAATTATGCCGCCGGCATTGCAGGCGCTGTTGCCGGAAACACCGGAAACTACAAGACGGCAGTCAATATCGATGCAACGAAGTTAAATTCTCAGGGCTTAAAGTTCAATACGGACTTAAAGAAACTGAATATTCGTTCAGTGTCTGACGGTACGACGGTGGCAGAAGGCTTGGCCGCTGCCTTGTCGTTAGGTGCAGCTAAATTCAGCGGGGCTTTCGATGCAGGAGTTTCTGCCAATCTCATCGGGAATACGGTTTCTACAAACGTTAAAGGTTTGTCTCAGTTAGACGGGTCTGCGTTTAATACGGCTTACAACCAAGTGAGCTGGGTCGGAGACAATCAAGTCACGGGCGGCATCGGGTTCTCTTTCGGCAAAGGCGGCAATACCGGCGCTAAGTCTTTCGGTGGTTCTTTGATTTTTGCCGTGGCAGACATCGACAACACCGTTTCTTCTGAATTTGCCGACAGCACTCTGAAACTCGCCGGAACCAGCGCCGTTCGAGCCCTTTCCGATATAACTCAAGTTACGACTGCTGTTTCTTCTGCCGTGACGACTGGAGAATCATCCTTTGCACTTTCCGGCGCCGCGGCAAGCTCCGAGCTGACGAATAATGTTTCAACGACGCTTAATGGACTCAGTATTTCTGTAGCCGGAGAGGGCGGATTTGAAGTAGCGGCGCGTTCTTCCGGCGGTCAGGAAGCCGATGAATTTGAAAACCTCGCGGATCGCAAATGGTATGTTGACAATCTCGACGAGCTCAACAATGAGTCTTATTTTAAAGATGTCGGATTAAGAACATCACCGGATGCTGAAGAAACGGGCAAAGATAGTTCAAAAGAACAAACCCAGAACCTTGGTGATTTATACGATCAGGCGGGCAAGATGAAACAAATTACCGTCGCAGTTTCTCCTGCGATTGGTGCCGGGGGCTCCTCCGGTGGCGCCGGTGTGGTTGTGAATCAGATTCACAACCAATTTGCGGTAAATGCCTCCGGAACCGTCATCAATACCGATAACGCATCTTCTTCCGTTGTTTTAGATGCCAAAGATGACGCCTTTTCTCTCGGCGTAGCCGTTGGTGTGGCCGGAGGCAAAGGCAAATTCAACGCGGCAGGTTCGGTTGTTGTATCGAACGTCGATCAAGGTGCTTCTGTTGTCGTTAATGATTTGACCTCGACTGTTAATCGTTTAAATGTCCATGCCGACAGTAAGGCAACAACGGTCAATGTCGGAGGCAACTTCGGTGTTAATGTCGGCGACGGAGCGATTGGAGCTGTCGGGGCTTCTGTTGTGGTGGCTAACACCGACAATAAAGCTTCTGCGGATGTTGACGGTCTGAATCTTTCTTCCGTACAGTTCAGTAGCTCCAAATTAGATATTGCCGCGGCTAACCGTGCCTCAGCTTGGGCGGCCGCTGCGGACGGAGCAGTGTCGGTTTCCGGTTTAGGTATTGGAGGTGCAGTTGCGGTTAATCGCGTTAAGAACGATGCGTTGGTCCAATTAAAGAATTCAAGATTAACGGGACTCAAAGAGGTCGATCTTCATTCTTCGGATACCGCAGCCATTTGGACGCTTGCCGGAAATGTTTCCGTTGCAGCGAAAGGCAAAGCCGGTCTCTCAGGAGCAGTGGCTTATGCCTCTTCCCGCAGCTCTCAAACTCAAGCGCTTGTTGACAGTGTGGTGATTGCTCAGCCGGATGGTTCAAATAATCTGACGGACTTCACAACTGATGCTCAAGCCGATGATCATATTTCAACGCTTGTACTGAGTGTCGGTGTTGCCGGAGGCAATGTGGGTCTGTCGGGAGCAGCCGGAACTAACGAAATTAATCGATCCGTTAATGCTTCTGTCAACAACCTTTCGACGGTTCAATACGCAAAAGACCAAACCACCCAAGGGGTCAAGGATCAAGCAGCCAAAGCGTTAAATGCCTTATCTGTTCATGCTTCAAGCAGCACTAATATTGATAACCTTGGCATTGTTGCAGGAGTGGGTGCTCAAGGCGTCGGTATCGGAGTCGGTGTTGCTGTCAACCGAGTCAACACGGATACGACAGCAGCTCTGAGTGCTTCGGATAAACAGAGACTTGTTTCTTCCGATACTCTGACGGTATTGGCCGAATCCAATAACGACATTGATACGATCGGAATAGGCGGAGCCGGCGGCAGTAAAGCCGGTGTCACGGCTTCAACAGCTATTAATTTAGTCACGAACAACACCGCAGCTCGGACCAATAACTTAAATGCAGAGTACGCAGGGGCAGCCCTCATTCAAGCAAGAAGTGACGATACGATCGGAACATATGGCGGCCAACTCCAGGGTGCTCAAAATGCAGCTGTAGGAGCAACAGTCACGGTTTCAGAAAAACGCGGACTTACTCAGGCCGAAATCCTGAATTCCGACATCGTTCGTTCTGCTCAGGAAACTTCTTTGGTTCTGACAACTAAGGCAGGAGTTGATAAAGATGCGATCAACTCGAAGATTGTCGAAGATGTAGATCGGAAGAGCGTCGTGTAGGGAAAGAGTGTAGATCTCGGTGGTCGCCGTATCATTAAAAAAGCAGAGAGTGTAGAGCTTATGAGACGGCGTTTCAGGGGAATAAAACTTGGTGCCGTGTTAGGGGCTGTGGAAACGTCAATTATCTTGGTGGAAAGACAGAAACGAAGGTTCAGTCCTCGAATTTGAATGCCGGTTCCGGCGCTCTGATGGTCGGAGCTTCTGACGCTGCGAACGTGGATACTGTGATTGCGACTGCGAGCGGTGCTTTGGGGGCGGCGATTGGCGTTGTAACGAATATCATCACCACTGATCATTCAACCGGTGTAGTAGTTACCGGAACATCAACAGATAAATCTTCATTAACAGGTACCTCTGTTTCTGTTGATGCAGATGCTAAAGAAGGTATTTCTTCCTTACTAATTGCCGCCTCAGGTGCTCAGTATGCAGCGGTTAGTGCTTCCGTTAACGTGAATCGGCAGCTCTCGGATGTTTCTGCTGCAGTGGATCAGACGGAAGTGCTAGGTTCATTCGCGCAGAACGCAAATTATTTGGGCAGGATTACGACTTCTGCCATTACAGCTGCAGGCTCTCAATATGCTGCGGTACCGATCAGCGTGGTTATCAACTACGCTGATAATGCAGTTTCTTCTTCTGTAGCTCATTCGATCCTGAGAGCTGAGGGCCAGTCAGCTTCAGTGGGTGCGAATCGCATCTCGGAATTTTCTTCTTTGAACGTGACCGCTTCGGGAGCAATGTATGGAGCAGCCGCTGGGCTCGTGAACGTTAATACGATTGAAGGTGCGACATCTGCTGAAGTCAACGATTCGCAAGTTAAGGCCGGTCAGTTCAGCGTCAATGCAGAAAACGAAGACCATCTGAAGGTCACCGATGTCACAGCCACGGGCGCTATCGGAAGTTTAGGAGCTTCGGTTGTCGTTTCTTATTTGAAAGGCTCCTCGGTTGCGAACCTTCGTAATTCGACCGTTACCGCAGATAATCTCACGGTCTCTTCGCTCCAGAATCATTTCGTTAAAGGAACGGTAGCATTCGCGTCCGGGGGGCTCGGAACGATCGGCGCAAATGTCTTCTCGCTGGTCATCGGTTCGGGAGACAATCCTTTTGCTTCTAATCGTCAAGACCTTGGCAGTGCAGAGGACACCGTTAATAAATACCTATCCAATTACGCTTCTTCCGGCAGCGGTTCTCTCGGCTTTATTAATGAAAGTAAAGATCTGACTCAGGAAGAAAAAGACAAAATCGTCGGTTCAGCCGCAGCGGCTGACGCTTCAACATCTTCTGGAAGCGGAAAAGGTACCTCTGTTCTGGTGTCAGGAAATCAGCTGACGGTCGTCAGCGCCGATGTCTTTGCTAAAGAAGATTCAAAGGGAGGCAACATTGACGTCACGCTCGGCAGCGGAAGTGCCGGCGCCGGGGTATTGGCGGCATCTGTTATTACGCTGCGCCGTCATCACAACAATCAAGTCAATCTCAGCGGAAACTCCATCACTGCCGATAAGAACTTTAACGTTCTCAATTCACTCGAAGGTAAGACCAACCTTGAGGCGATCCAAACTTCGCTGGCTCTTGCCAGCGGAACTGCAGCTTATGCGGACGCCGAAATCACGGGCGGCGCTTCGACGATCTGGGAAGGCAACGTTTCCGGAGGAATTAAACTCGAAGAGCCAAAGCCTGACGGCAGTAAAGATGAGGCCAATAAGGCGGAAGAGAATAAACCTCAAACGACCAATCCCGTATTTGAGATTAAGACGGAAAATAAATCAGAAATCCATCTGAAGTCCTTCGGAATTACGGTTGCGGCAGCCTCCGGCGGCGGAATGGTCGCAGAAATTCGTGATAAAAGCCGTGTAGAAAGCCAAGTTCTGAATTCAAGGATTAATTCTTCGTTTAATGCCTCTGCAGTTCGTCAGCAAAAACTCTTTGCCGAATCGACTGCAGGCTACGGCGGCGCCATCAACGGAGTAGGTGCGCTAGCAAAGGTCTATGACGGAACCGATGGTGAGATTTCAACTCGAACGATCTTTAACGGAAATACAGCCGGCGGCGACGTCAGTCTGACCACAAATAACCGTCCGGATATCACGGTTAAGAGTTACGGTGCCGGAGCCGGAGGCCTCGGGATTGGTGTGGTTCAGTCGATTGCCGAAACCCGAGGTAAAGTCATTTCCGAAGTGACTGGAAATGTATTTAGTCATGCTAATTTGACAGTGGCAGCCGGTGCCGGTCTCGGAGATGAGAGCGAAGCCCTGAAGATGACGGCAGACTCTCAGACTTACGGCGGCGCCATTATTGCCTCAATCCCTGTTAACACTTCCGAGCTGACAAATTCGAATCAGGTTGAAAGCAAGATTGAACTGTCCGGTGATTCTTCTTTGGAGAACTTCACTTCCGTAACAGAAGGCAGTGCTGTCTATTTGTCTAAGACAACCGCAGGTACGGGAGGAACGATTGCCTCGGGCAATAATTCCGCAGAAGTGAACCATAAGGTATCGGTGAAGAACGAAGTTTCTTCTTCGTCTTCAGTGGGACTTAAGAATGCGGCTGTAACGGCTTCTAATAAAGAAAAGGCGACGGTTCTTGCCGACAGTGCCGGAGGCGGAATTATTCTTGCCGAAGGTACCGATCTTGACGCAAATGCGGCTCAAGTAAAACATACAGATCGCTCTGATACGACTTTAACTGTCAGCGGCCGTTGGAATATTCAAGATGCAGCGTCCTTCGTGACCTCGGGGGAACACAACATCGGCATGAAAGCCGATAACACCAAAGGCGCTTTGGCCGGAGGAAGCGGTGCTTCGCTGATCAACGACATGCAAGGCACCAACAAAGTCTCGATCGGGGACGGCTCGGCAATTAACGCTTCCGGTATTCTTGTTGGAGCCTCTGATAATTGGGACGTTCATGCCGCTGAAGGAACTTATGCCGTTGACTCCCGTGTTTACGGAGCCTTTGTCGGTACCGGCATTAAAGCAAGCAATACGGAAAACCGTACCCAACAGGTCGATATCGGTAAAAATGTGGTATTGACAGCAGAAAACTTCGAAACCCTAAATACTCAAAATAGAATTAACTTGGCCGACGGTGTGCGTTTAACTGCTAATAGCGCCGAAGGCACGCTGACGATTGCCGCCTCTTCTGACGAAGATGTTGAAGCACAGAGCGTCGGAGATGTTCAAGGCGCAGCGGTAGCCGGGGCAGGGGCCAAGGTTTCCGTCAACCAAAATCGCACCAATGAAGTAAATGTCGGCAGCGGTTCTAACATCTTGTCGAAAGGCAAGTTGGCGATTAGAGCAGGCAGAGATGCTGATGGCTCGAACTCTCAGTTTGATTTAGTGAGCTATGCGCACGCTTACAGCCACTCAGCCATCGGCGGAACGGATTCGGAAGTTTCCGACAGTCTTAACCTGACAAATAAGCTCAATCTCAACGGAGAAATCAAATCTTGGCGTGATACTGAGCTTTACGCACAAAGCGGCGATGTTTCTACGGAAGAGACAGCACGTTATTGGTTCTGGACGTCTGCGTCGGATGCCGGCGAAGTCTCGATTGCTTCAACAGCGGCCGGAACAAAATCCAAGAATCTGACCACCGACAATAAGATCCAGGTCGGCGGACTCGTTCAAGCCGGTGTGAATACCAAAGCAGATATTCAGATCAGCGGAATTGCTTCGCCCAACGAATCAGGCGTGACCCTGGATTCACAAAATCCCTTAACGATCACAAAGACTGGCGTTGATGATGAATCCGTCAGCGGTGTGAAGGCAGAATCCCTGACGAACATGTACTGGCAGCGTCATGAGGAACTTCAGAAAGCGATGCAGGATTACGGCACGACGAATCCCTCCTTGCTTGCTGCTTACAAGGCCGAAGACGAACTGCTTCTTACGACAATGGAGCAGAAGGGCCTTTTGATCCGGGGAGAGAACGGTAATTTCTCGCTTATTGATCAGACAAGCCGCCCTTATGTCCAAATTTCCAATGTCACAGTCTCGGGTGGAAATATTTCTGCCTTCACGGATAGCGTAACCGGAGGAGGTTCTTTAATCGCTAAAACCGCTGAGGGGATCAATATTGATAACCAAGCCACAGTGGCATTGAAGCTGAGCGATATCCAAATTTTGGATAAAGGCGGCGAGTTTAAACTGAACGATCAGGTTGTCATCGATAAGACAGGCGCCTTGAGTTCATTCCGTGGCCAGTTAACGACGTCAGCTAATTCAGAAGCTCCGTCAATAAAGGTTAACTCCGCTTACAACGGATCGGTTCTAGTTACCTCGGACGGTAAAGAGCAAAGAATCAATCCGGATACCAGCATTGATATTTCCGGAAAACTGATTAACCGGGTAGGAAATATCTCTGTAAGCAGCGGAGGCGATGTTTACGCCGATAAAACAGCTTCGATTTCTGCCGGAGGTTCTTTAGGAATCACGGCAAAAGGTTCTATTACTCAGTCTTACAGAGGAGGATTGTTTAACGTCGGAGGCTCTGTTGAAGAGCTATGGAAAGACGAAGTCGGAAGCTTAGGCACCCAATCCTCAATCAGTTCAAATGCCGACCATGTGTACGGTCCGGGCAAACTTGGTAATGCAGACAATGGTCAAGCCGGAGACATGGTTGCCGGAGGAAGTATTTTCCTCGCAGCCGATGCGATTAACTTAAACGGCTACGTTCAAAGCGGTTATGCAAAATACGGTTTGACTTTGTCGGACACAGAAGTCGACAAGAAGATTTCTTCTATTAAGGCAAATTGGCAGGCACACGGATCACCCTCGGATGTCAACAGCAGAACACCGCAGTATGCCCTTCAGGAAGGCGGTCCTGTTTGGGATGAAGCTTCCAAGTCCTATAAGTATCAAGTCGCAGCCTGGTACGATCCGGTCAATGACAGGGTGATCGTCGATGACATTTCTCCGCAAGGCGGACAGATTTACATTACCGGAAGAGTGGCAAGCACAGGCGGCGGCCAATTGTCCGTGGCGAACGGTTCGGCAGACATCAATATCAACGTCGGCAACCGCGACGTTCTGCTTGGAAATGCCGATACCGGCAATATTGAGGGCCTGATTCAAATCACAGATACAAACTCGGGATTTAAAGATTCCGATAAGTCCGATAATGCGATTGCTAAGGTTACCGAAATTCGTAAAGGGAACGCTGTTGCTTACTGGCTCAACTCCGACGGAACTAAAACGGCTGGGACCAAAGTCCTAGATAGTTCTTACGACCCCTTGACCGACCAGTTATATGGCTGGACCGACGGAAAAGGTTCAACAACGGTCACTACTCGATATAACTCCCAAAAGTTTACCGTTTGGGATGCATTTGATTACGGCGAGCCTACAAACTGGGCGTCAGTAAATACGACAACAGTAACAGATGCAGACTTAGCAAACGGCTCGACCATTTGGGTAGCAGACCGTCCTGAAGGAAAGAATGAGAATTTTGAGGCTTGGACTACACAAGTGAGCAGTTCGGAGAGCTCAACGGTTACTCATTGGACAACTTATAATACTTGGGTCCACTTCTCAGGCACACATCACACTCAGAAAGTTACGACCACTTCGACTTCGACGCTTTATTCCTACACGGTAAAGGCTGACCATCAAGTAGGTACGTCTTTCTTAAGCGGAACCAATACAATCGTGATTGAAAGCGGTAAGTCAGTCCTGCTCGGAGGCGCTGTGAACGCCCAGGGCGGTTCTGTTAGCTTGATTGCAGGGAACAACATCCTCAATCAAAGCGGAGCCGCAGCAATAACCGGAGCATCTAATCTGACGTTGAAAGCAGCTTCAGGAGCAATCGGCTCAGAGGGGTCGGCGATTAAGTGGACTGCGGCGGGAAGTTCCGACAAGCAGTTAAATCTAACGGCAACCGCTGGCAAGTCTATTTATATTGATGCTAAGTATCTGAATTCAGGTGCCTCCGTTTCTGGATCCCTGAATGCCGGAGAAACGGTGTCTGCTGAATTCAGAGGCAGCGTTGACTTGAGTTCGCTTTCCGGACAAAAGATTTCTCTTGTTTCTCAAGAAGGCGGTATCAAGATTGACAGCCTGGATCACAAAGAAGCTTCTGATCTTTCTCAGCGTCTTGATCTGACGGCTGCGGGCAACATTTCTCTGAAATCCGTTGGCGATATTTCTGTCGGTCAAATCAGTACAAAGGGAGACGTGACGATTGATTCGGCCGGAAATATTTATGATGCGATTGATCGCTCGGATCGTGATGAGCGTTCGGCACAAAAACGCCTTGAAAGCTGGATTGAAGCCGGCATTCTAAAGTCTGACGGAACTTCTAACGAAGGGGCTCGGTTTGCTAAAGACGAACAAGACATAAAAAATGGTATTACTTCCGACTTTAATCGATATCAGGCTTACCTAAACCATGAGCAGGAAGCTAAAAATAGCGGTGTAAGAGCCTTAACAACTGAAGAGCAAAAGGATTTTGCCTCCTTGAAGTCCCGTTTCGAAGGCTGTTCTGCTGCCGAAGATGCGATTAACAAAGAAGCGAATACTCAAGGCTCGGCATTAAATCTTGTTCAAGCATCGAAAGACAATTACGGCTGGACGCAAAATGAACTGCTTTTTGCAGTATCCGACGCCATCCTCAATCCTGATCCAGGATATGTTCCTGAGTCAGGTGTCGCCAATATCAAAGCAGCAAACATTACGTTGAAGTCCGGCGCCGGAATCGGTCAGGAACTTGACGGTCATACGGCAAACATCAGTGATTTGAATGCTTCGACAGAAAAAGGCTTGAACCTCTACAAGCTTTTAGCTCGAGCAGAAGCTAATGACGTTACTTGGAACAAAGAAGCAGGCACTCTGACGATCAACTTAAAGAAAGCCTTTGAAGTCCATCAGAGCAGCGACACGAAATTAAATGCCGATGCAGTAAACAGCATTTATCTACAGTCTGACTCTGAAAACACATTGAATCTCGGTTCCCTTTCTTCTCAAAACGGAGATATCCGTCTCACTGCTACAAATGGAATCACTCTATCTGGAGAGGGTGCGGTTAAAGCTAAAGACTTGATCCTGAGAGCAGGGGTGGGTTCAATCGGATCCGCCGACAAACTTCTTAAAACGGCGATTACAGGATCGGCCGTGTTCTCCGGCAACGGAGGCGTATTTGTTGATCAAGACGGAACGCTTAATCTCCAATCCGTGGCCAGCGGTAAAGATGTTGTATTGAAGGCTGACAATATTTATTCCGCTAAGGACGCGACAGGACAGGCCGGGCGCATCAGCGGCACTAATTTCGCTTTTGAGACAGCGGGGGACGTAGGTCAGACAGATGCAGCTTTGATATTGGATTCAGTCAATGACTTTAATGTTGTTCTGAAAGGCAAAACTCAGAATGTTTACCTTCAAGCCAATAGAGATTCTGAAATGTCTTTGTCGGTGACCGAAGAGACAGTTACTTCAAATGTTGAGATCTCGACGGAAGGTTCTCTGACAGTTAAAAAACTGGTTTCAGAAAACGGAGAGATCGAATTTAATGCCAAAAAGACATTAACAATTGAAGAGATTCAGGCCAAAAGAGATGTGGCGGCTGAAGCTAACACGATCTACCTTAACGGAACAGCGAAGACCTCTGAGGGTAATCTGACTCTTAAGGCTGGCTCGTTGCTTTCGGTCGCAGACAATTCCACCCTTTCAGCTTTAAACGGAACCCTTGATCTTTCTGCACCGGAAACGACTTTCGGAAAAGCGCTGACACTGGAAGCCAAAAGACTCGGCGTTACTACGAGCAATGATATTTCTTTGACGGACAGCACTCTAACTGCAGGAACAGACGGCCTTTCGTTAGTTTCTTCCGAAGGAACTGTCTCCATTAATGACGGCTCCTTAACGTCTCAGAACTCTATAAATGTTTCATCAGCTAAGGGCACGACAATCAGCGGAACCGCTGTTTCTTCAGAAGGGAATGACGCAGAGGCCGGTGTCTTTTTGAGTTCTTCTGAAGGCGCAGTCAAAGTCAGTGACGGCTCGATCAACTCCAACGGTTCCGTCAAACTTTCTGCTGTCAGAGACGCTCAGCTGACAAATGTTTCCGTATCGGCTAAGGGAATAGGAGAAGGCAGCGGAGTAGAGGTGAATTCCTCTCAAGGTTCCGTCATGATTGATGGCGGAAAACTTAACTCTCAAAGTTCTATCCGACTTACTTCTGCAGCCGGCACACAAGTGACGGGAGCCGATCTAATCGCCGCCGCCACCGGGGAATCGGAAGGCTTATTTATTAACTCAAATGGAGGAGCGGTTGAGGTAACAAGCAATACAGTAAGTTCAGGCTCAGTTATCGACATTGCGTCTCAAAAGGATGCCAGTCTAACTGTTGAAAGTTTGAATGCAGCTGGCAAACTCGATGTCGAGAGTAAAGAAGGAAGCATCAACGTAAGTTCAGAAGCGAACGGCAACACAGGCGGTTTGCAGGCCGCAGCAGAAAACGGCTCTGTTACGTTGAAGGGGCTCAATGTCGATTCTTCAACTGATATTGATGTTCTGGCGAAGGATAGTATTTCCGTTACCGGCGGATCCTTAAAGAACAAGGATGGTTCTAATTTGATCTTGGTGTCGAAAGAAGGCAATTTGAACCTTGCTCTGAATGAAAAGAATCTTTCTGCCGATACGATCACCTTAAAAGGAAAAGGCGAACTTAATCTCACGGGTTATACGCTTGTTGCTTCCAAAGGCGACTTGAAGGTTGCTGCCGGCGGATTGAATATCAAGGATGCCTCTTTGAGGACTTCGACACCCGGCTCGGTTCTCCTCTCGGCTGAGGAAGGAAACGTTGATTCCAATAACAAGACCAGCATTGATTCTGCCGGCAGTCTGGAAGTGGGCGCAGCAGGCAAGGTCGATTTATCCGGAGCCAAGGTTGAATATTCAGAGGCTGGGGCATTGCGTCTGGTAGCGGGATCAACCGATTCTGACGCTCTTAAAGTCTTTGCTCATAAAAACAATACATTTAAGGGCGCGGAAGTCGTACTGGACAGCGCCGGAGGGTTGATTTTTGCAGATGAAGCCCCCATTACAGTTGAGGCTTCTTCCGGAAAAGCCGTCTTGAAAGGACAGAAAATTGATCTCAAATCCGGTTCTTCTGTTAAAGCTGCAGGGGAAGCAACTGTTCGCGGATACGACAGTCTGGTTCTTGGAGACAATATTTCTGTCGGAAGCAGCAGTGTATCTATCACCGGCGGCCAACAAGCCTTCAGCCTCGGAAATAATGTTTCTCTGACAGCCACAAACGGCGGAATTGAAGTTTTGGCAGACGCCGACGCGACGCTTGGAGGATCGCTCAACGTGAATGCTTCCTTGAAAGATCCGTCTGCCGGAGACGAAGCTCCGATCCGGATCGGAGCTCAGGGAGTTTTAAACGTTACAGAAGACGAATTCGAAGTCATTGCTGAAAACGGCAGTGTCGATATCTTTGGCGGGAACGGTCTGAATATCAAGAATGATTTAACGATCGTTTCTGTGTCCGACAGCTCTTTAACCTCGGAACGCGGTTTAATTGATATCGGAAATAAAGCGACGGTGAAAGCCGGGACGCAAAGCGGATTAAGTCAAGAAAACCCGCTCTATGGAAAAGTCAGTGTCATCGCCGGGAAAAGCTTCACCATCGGTGACGAGGCTCAAATCCTTTCTGACGATCTGCTGGTTTCAGCAGAAAAAGATATTCGATTCGGCGATAAGGCCACGCTTGTCGGCGCGACAAAGGGAGTCACGGTAAGAAGCAGCGAGGGTTCGATCTATATGGGCGAAAACCTCACGATGTCTTCTAATTCGGACAACTCTTTGTTTGAAGCCGGTAAAGATATTGTGATTGATCGGGATGCAACATTGAACAGCGAGAAAAATTCTGTGGTGTTCGGCGCCGGTCAGGACATTAAGTTCGAAGAAGACTTTACGGTTCACGGAAAAGGATTTGAACTTAAAGCTCAGGGTTCACTGATAGTCGGTGACAAAGCAACGGTTCAAACGAAATTCGGAAAATACGAGACCGGTTCGATAGAATCTTTGCCGCAAACGTCTATTGACGTGAAAGGAGATGTTAGATTCGGGAATGATGCAACGTTCCGTACGACGATGCTGTCTATGAACGCGGGAGATGATGAAAATCACACGGAAGGAAATATAACTTTCGGCGAACGTGCTTCCATCCAAACTTCAGTTCTCGGCGCTGTTATTGACGCTCAAGGAGATATTGCTTTCGGCGCCGGCGCAAACATTCGGACCCAAGAAGATCAGGAAGATTCCTACGTCCGAATCTCTTCACGCGGCCAAACAAGTTTTGGAGAAAACGCATTTGTTACGTCTGGAACGAGCTTAGACATTATCGGCAACAAGGGCATTTTCTTGGATAAGGGCGCCGTTCTTCAATCGAAGCTTGAGGACGGCTCTAAGAACCATACGTCACTGGTTTCAGAACATGGCGACATCAGGTTGGGAGAAAACTCCGTCGTCCAAGGTCAAACGGCTTACATCCGAACTGGAGATGAGTCGGGTGTTGGAGGCGGTTCTATCGAGCTGGGAGATAATTCTCAAGTCAGCGCGAGAGACAACGTCAGCATGAATGTGACGGGAGACGTGGTTCTTGACGGGCAATTCCTTTCGACTTCTCTCCATGAAACAGAAATCAGATCTTCTGAAGGCAATGTCGTACTCAAAGATGAATCGGAATTGATTTCTTACGGTGACGTGTATTTAGACGCAGCCGGATCTATAGATATCGGATCGGATTCCTTTATTTTTGCCGGTAATGATCCGGATGCTTCCAATCGAGTGGGCAAAAAGGATGTTTCCTTCACTGCCGGACAAGATGTCACAATCGGAAAGGGCACGGTTGTTCTGACTCAAGCAGACCTGAATATTGAAGCAAAACGGGGCTCGGTCGTTTTTGAAGAGGAATCAGCCGTTGGTGTTCTCAGTTCTTCTGAAGACGAAGAAATCAATCGTCTGAAGGTCTTTGCCGGTAAAGACTTTACGGTTAAAGACACCGTCATGCTGTTTGCTTCCGAAGAGGCTCAATTGAAAGCAGGGGGAAACTTCGAGCTCGGTCAAGGATCCGTCTTGGCTGGGGACGGTCTTGTGAAAGTAGAGGCCGGGAAAGATGTGTCCTTGAAACATGGCTCCGGAATTGAAGGATTCTCTTCTGACGGGGTGGAAAACCTCGAGATTCACGCGGAAAGAAACGTCCATCAAGACGCTTCTGCCGACGGCATTGCGTCCGATCGTCTGGAAGTTTCTGCAGGCGGATCGGTTGAGTTACTAGCTCAGAAATCAGCCAAGGATAAAGAGCTGGGAAATCGAGTTGATGAATTGATTGTATCTGCCGGTTCGGACATTAATTTGGTCTTGAACGGTCAGAAGCAGGAAATTCAGATTAATGAAGAAAAAGGCAATATCATCAACGGAAATCTGACTATAGAAAATTACAACGGTCCGCTTTCAGTTGGATATGAACTGACTGTTAACGGCCACGCTGAAATGAAAGCAGACAGTGTTTTACTTAAAGACCTTCAAGCATCTCAGGATATTTATCTCGAAGCCAACGGCGAAATTCGAGCCAATGAGCTAGCGTCCGGAGCGGATGTCACGATTGTCCAGCGCTCCGCAGATCCGTCTGCTGCCGTCCTGGTCAAAAATGTCGATGCCGGAGATCAGATCTTTGTCCTGAATGCTGGCGGTCCGATATCCTTAGAAAAATCTGTTTCCGGTAATTCAACAATGATATTTGTCTCTCAGGATGGGTATAAGCCGGATAGGAACGTTATTTCTTCAAGATCCAACAGAGTAGGGATTTTCGCGGCTGCCCCGCAAATGCTGTCGGTGTTCGATCGCTTTGATCGTGAAATCTCTTATCTCAGTAAGGATTCTTTGCAAGCTGACCAGCGCCATCATCATTATGCGTTATATCGTTATGGAGAAGACACGCATATGCCTGCTTCGCGTTTATTTTTTAACGGGTACAGAGCTGAAAGCGTAAGTCCTTCGAATGGTCTGATAAAGGAAGCTCTACTTGTTGTAACCAACCGGTGGCAGGTTAACATGGGAGAAGAGGGGGCCGGAGAGGAAACCGAAGACTGATGCAATGAGACCGAAAAGTCCGGTCTCCGCGGAGCTGACCTCCTCCTCTTCGTGTAGAGGAAGAGGAAAGAGGTCAGGAAGCCGCTGTAATCCGGCCTTCTTCCGATAATTCCGTTTTTTGGTCAGACGGCTTGGCTGAAGCTTTCCTTTTTTTGTATTGTGAGCGAATGATGGAATAAAGAATTAAACCGATTAGAATCATGCAGATTGGGCTTGAGAATATTCCCAAAAGCAATTGACTGACATCTCCTTGTACCAAGGCCAGGGCACGCGCTAATTCACTTTCAGCCATTGTGCCGAGTACCAAACCTAAAACCAAAGGTTCTCTGGGAAGGTTGAAGTGCTTCATTGCACATCCCAATGCTCCGAAACCTATCATGACCCAAACTTCAACAATTGAGCCGTTGACGGCGTACGAGCCGATCACTGCTAACGCAAGCACTAATGAAGCAAGGATGGGTTTAGGCATCGCCAGCAATTTGACGCAGTATTTGGCACAAAGGATTCCGATGGGAATGAAAGCGACATTAGCGATGAGTAAACTGAAGATAAAGCTGTAAACAGTCTCAGCATTCTCTTGGAAAAGCGTTGGCCCGGGCTGGAGTCCATGAATCATCAGCCCGGAGATCAATACAGCAGATACGGCGTTGCCCGGGATGCCTAACGTAAAGGCAGGAACGAGCGAACCGCCAACTACGGCATTGTTGGAAACTTCTGAAGCCAAAACGCCTTCAGGGCAGCCGGTGCCGAAATGACTCGGATCTTTGGCGGATTTCTTTGCGTCATCGTAGGCAATAAATGAAGCGATGGACTGGCCGGCTCCCGGGACGATGCCGATTATGATGCCAATGATTGAGGCTCTGAGAGTCAGCATTTTGTATTTCAGGATTTCTCTCATCGCGCGGATAATTCCAGAGCAGGAAACCGAACTTTCGACTTTAACGGCATCTTTTTCGTCTCTTAACATTGAGACAACTTCCGGAAGAGAATAGAGGCCAATTAATGCAGTCACTAGAGATAAACCGTTGAAAAGTTCCGGCAGATCAAAGGTAAAGCGCGCTTCCCCGGTAATCGGATGCATTCCTACAATCGAAAGTAAGAGACCAAAAATACCGGTGATCATTCCTTTAACAATATTCTTTTCTGAAAGCGCAGCGATGATGGCGACTCCGAAAAGCGCCATGATGAAATATTCCTGAGAGCCGAATTCCAAAGCCAAACGCGCTAAAGGAGGAGCAAGAAATAAAAGGGCAAAGACAGAGAGAATTCCGCCGACTGCCGAACCGATCGTAGATAACGCTAAGGCGCGAGAAGCCTGCCCTTTCTGAGTCATCGGATAACCGTCAAGTAGCGTGCAGCAGTTCGAGGGAGTTCCGGGAATATTTAACAGAATTGCACTGATGGAGCCGGCGTAACTTGAAGAGGCATAAATGGCACCGAGAAGAGCTAATCCCATCGCTGGGCTCATGCTGAAAGTGAAAGGTACCAGAAGGGCAACGCCCATAGTGCTCGTAAGTCCTGGCAGAGAGCCCACGACAATGCCCAGAATTGTCCCTAGGAGAACCATCCCCAGCATTCCGGGTTCCAATGCTTGGAAAAAAGCAGGAAAAAGTGCTGAAAGATCCATAGCTGCCCTCCTAAAAAGCCCATATCTCGCCGACAGGCAATCGTGTGCCGAGCAAGAGCGTAAAGAAGAAATAAACGCCGGTAAGGAATAGAAGCGTTACTCCTAGATAAACCAATAGGCTCCTTTTACGGATGCATCCAAATCCGGCCATCACCAGTATTAAGAATAGGAATGTGGAGAGATAGTAGCCGAGCAGCGGGACTGCGACTGCGTAAGTTCCAATTAACAGCAGAATTGTCAAGGAGAGAGGGAAACCCGGTCTGTGAAACTCAAAGGAAAGAGATAGCTTTTCTGCTTTGAATTTTTTAAAGAGGGTGATTGCATTGAGTATCGAGAAAGACACGAAAAGCCAGCCCAAGAAGACCGGGAACTGTCGGGAGTCCGGTTCATATGAATAGCCTTTCCATAAGATCAGAGTTCCTGCGAGCAAAAGAAGAGTCGCTAGAAACGTTTCTTTTCGGATGTTCTCTTGTTCCATGATTGACTCCCGACAAAATGTTAGAAGAGGTTCTTGTTTTCTGAGACTAGTTTGGAGGTCTGAGAGACAATTCTTTGAGTTTCTTGGGCGTTTTTAAAGCCGATATCCAGCTTGAGTTTCTTGGTTTCAGCGATGAAATCCGGATCTTCGCAAATCCCTTTGATGCCGTTTTCTAACTTAGTTAATACTTCGGGACTTAAGCCTTTGGGCGCGCAAATGCCGCGGATGGCTGCGCCTGCAGGCGCGATATCTTTTCCGAAAGCTTCTTTGGCAGTGGGAGCGGAGGCTGCGGACTGGTCAGCGAATACCACGAGAATTTTAAGTCCGTTGCCGAGCTGCTTTTGTGCGGCAGAGAGTGTTGAAGCACAGAGGTCAACTTTTTTACCCATCAATGCTGTAAGTGCCTTACCTGAGCCGTTGAAGGGAACGAAATTTGTCTTAATACCAAGATCTTTTTCAGCGATCAGATGCTGGAGCTGAACATTAGACTGCGGACCGTCTCCGGCGACATTCAAAGTTTTGATTTTAGCTGCTTTGATGAAATCAGCTGCTGTTGTATAAGGACTGTCCTCGTTGACAACCCAGACAATTGGGTCAGATTGAACAGCTGCTATGAAGGTGAAATCATCCATAGAGAAAGGCACATTCTTACGCAGTTCCTTGATCATGATCATTGAAGGTAAAGAAGCTGCACCGATTGTGTAACCATCCGGTTTGGCTTTACTCAGAAGGGTCCAGCCGATTTGGCCGCCGGCTCCTGGTTTATTGTCAATGGTAAGAGTTTGACCGAGATGTTTTTCCGCGTATTTACCCATGATGCGAAGAAGGATGTCATTGCCGCCTCCTGCGCTAAAAGGAACGATTGTCAAGAGCGGCTTAGAAGGATAAATATCTGCTGCATAGGCTGAACCGGCGCCAAAGAGGCTTAGAGCGGTAAGAACAGAAAGGGAGGAAAGAAGGTTTCTGCGTTTCATGATTTTGTCCTTGGAATGGAAATAAAGTTTTGGGGATAATTTTGGTCAGAGCGTCGGATGGTCTTTGTCAAAAATTACTTTTCCATCGGCGACGATGGTCGGATGCCACATGATGAGATCGTAGTGACACGGTGCCTTGGTAACGCCGCCGAGGGTAAGGCTTGTGCCGATGCCGATATGACAGGTCCCGAGGACTCCTTCGTCTTCAAGCATGATTCCGCACATACGACACTTCGGATTCAAACCAATCCCGAGTTCTGCAATGTTGTAGCTGTTTTTGTCGGCGTGGCTGGCTAAATCTTTGCGAAGGATTTCTGCAGCCCTTCCGCCTTTGATTTCAGTGATAAAGCCCCCTTCGACTTTGCATATGACGGGTTCATCTACAAGGCCGATACCGAGATATGGAATTGAAGCATCGCATACAATAATCCCTTCTGCAGTCCCCTCTATAGGGGTTGTATTTGCTTCAATAGTGGGGATGGTAGAGAACTGACCTTTTTCAACTACGCAGTAAAGCGCATTTCCGCGTCTTCCTTTCGTATTGAAACGAAGATCAGTTCCTCCCGGAGAGGTGATATGAATTTCTTCGGCAGTTTCCAGGGCTTTGGCGACAGCAATGCAGGTTGGTTTGATTTGATCAAAGTCAGCTTCTATCCCGCCGTGCATCATAACTTCAGGGGTGAAATCTGTCATGACGATGATTCGAGCTCCGGCTGTCGCCGCATTTTTTACTGCATGTGTATGGGTAATAGAGTAACTGACGGGCACGATCACGACGTCCGCATTTTTCATGGCGGCGGCCACGGCTGCAGGCGGTTCTTCTCCGGCCCGTTTGCGAGGCTTCATACTCATAATCATTACTTCTGCACCTCGGTCACAGGCAACGGCAGCAACGGCTTGAGCGATGTCTGTTTTAGCATAGTCAGTAACCAAAAGGACAGTTTCCCCGGCTTGCACTTTTGTAGCAACATCGACTAAAGTCTTGGCTCCCTTCATCATTAGAAGTTCTTTCATCACTTTTCCTTTCTTTGCGCCATCATCGAGCAGTCGCACCAATTTAGGGCATCCTTGCACAGCTATGACGCATTTAAGTTGGTTTATTGAGGCTTTGAAAACTAGTCAGGTTAATTATTGGTTGGATGATTCTGCTAGGTTTCAAAATAATCTATGCAAGAACTATGCCAAGTTTGCGCTATCTATTTGAAAATAGTTATACGAATGCACTGTTAAGTTGAAAACAGTTTCTGTCAAGATTTTTAAGCGAAGTGCAAGAAAGGACCTAGCATGGCATGGGATGAAGCGTGCAAGAAAACGATAATAGAAAGGCTATTTTTTGATTCAGTAATCTCCCCTTAGTAACCCCTGTTGGTATAAAAAAGCGGTTTTTTTTATAACTTCTGTGGCTCACAGTGTTTCCACGCATTTCCAGAAGCCGGCGAGACTAATGCAGTAGATAGGTCCCTCGGAAGAAATATGAAAACCACTCCAAAAATCAAACAATTGACTTTAGCCTGCTTTTTGGCTGTGACATCAATGATGTTGACATCCTCCTCGTCATAAATGACAAGGATTCCATACCACCTCTGCAGCGGCCGTAGCCTAATGCTGCAGTCGGTCTCTTTGGGTTCCTGCTGACAGCGGCCTTACTGCACCACTCATACCACAGGCTAACCGGGCCCGTCCGGCCCTTAATACATTTATCGCCCCAACCTCATCTGCGTTGGAGCGGAAACCGCAGCCAATGCATGCAAAGGTCGCTTGCGATTTTCTGTTCTCTACAGAGACAAGCCCGCATCGAGGACAAGTTCGGCTCGTGTTTCTGGGATCTACTTTTATCAGCCTTCCGCCTCTCCGCTCTAATTTGTAGGAGAGCATCCGGAAAAAGCCATACCATCCCTGATCCAAAATTGATCGATTCAGTCCACTCTTCTGTTTAACGTTTTTGCCCGGCGATTCTTTTGTTCCGCTGGCAGAAGCGGACATGTTCAAGACCTTAAGGTCCTCAACGTATACGATGCTGTGGTTTTTAGCTATCTTTGTAGAGGTCTTGTGAAGAAAATCTCTTCGGCTGTCGGCTATATAGCGGTGCAATCGAGCAATTTTTCGTTTTGTCTTTCTGCTGTTTCTGCTTCCTTTCTTTTGCCGCGCAAGTTTCCTTTGCAGCTTGGCAAGTTTTTCCTGCTCCTGCTTAAAAGCGTTTAGAGGTTCAACGAAGTCACCGTTTGACATAGTCACAAAACGTTTGACACCCATGTCTATTCCTATTTCAGAAGGATTGGGAGCAGATGAGACGACTTCATACTCAGTCTGTATGCTGACATCCCATTTCTCCCCGCGCCGGCTGACAGTGACATTCTTAATGGTTCCGATGATATCCCTGCTTTTTCGATATCCCATCCAGCCGATTTTCGGCAGTCGGATCTGTTGTTTAACTTCATCAAGTTCAACGCCCTGGGGAAATCTGATGGAGTCATTCCGGAATTTTTCCTTGTACTTCGGAAAATTAGCC
>ENA-USYP01000861-USYP01000861.1-human-gut-metagenome-genome-assembly--contig:-NODE-861-length-26781-cov-5.982437_pt1 | contig 26781 bp, 29 predicted proteins | sample MGYA00250065_ERZ773512 | MGnify/ENA primary metagenome ERZ773512 (study PRJEB29103, sample SAMN06112003) | human gut metagenome | biome: human gut; feature: ankylosing spondylitis patient; material... | reverse complement strand
CATAAGGCAGACCACGGAAAAACTGCAATGCCGGTTCACTCTCCTCCTCACTACCAAAATAAGCATTCCCCACCGCTACACGCTGCGGATTATATCCCATATCTTTATCTTTCACATAATTGTACTGCGCCATCACCACATACATCAGTCCACAGATAAAGGCCACACCTGCGAATTGGATAAAAAGTAATGGACGTTTCCACCCCTTCTTACCTTCCGTATAACGACGAAAAACCTGCGACACCGGTATCCGCGCAAATAATCTGCCTGGCAATACTCCCCCCACAACAAAAAGAACCAACACTACAGCGAGCGGTACCCAAATACGATCGGGTGCAAAAAGTACACTCAGTTTAGCTGCGGTAGTATCTTCTATAAACTCCTGAAAATTAAGCAATATCAGTCCCATTAGCACCAGAGCCAGTACAATGATAATACCTGTCTCCAGAAGAAACATTGAGAATACAGTACCTCCGCTTGCACCACTACACTTATGTACTCCCACCGCTTTTGCGCGGTAAGTGAGCGAGGAGATGGATATCAATACATAGTTTAGTGCTGCAATAAAAAGAATTGCAAAAGCCAGGATACTCATAATGCTATCCATTCGTTTCACCTGGTCTTCGTTTCGATATACATCACGGATGGGTTTGACAAAAGCTGTATAGCCATAAGCTTTCTTATCCTCTTCCGGACGATATTTCTGTATCATGTCATCCAGTCGGGCATTGATAATCTCTTTATCAGCTCCCGGACGGAAACGGATATATTCGTAGTAACTGTCTCCCCCACGCCAGGAATAGTTACCCCAACTGCGACTCCAGGCTGTGGGCATAGATACAACTCCCTCGGGACGCATCGTAGTATTTTCCGGTAAAGCAGCATAAGTCCCCTTCACTGTAAATGTTATTTCTTTATTGTAGCTCAGCACTTTTCCAATAGGGTTTTCGCCGCCGAAGATTTTCTGTGCCAAGCGGTCGCTCAGAAAAATAACATCCGGTTGTACCAGTTCATTCTCCGGATTTCCGCTCAGTACCTCAATACCCATAGTTCGGAAAAAGAGTGAGTCTGCCAACAGGATCTCGTCATCGAAACGGACACTACCATTATACAATGGACCACCGAGAAAATAGGCGATACTGGTGGCTGCTTCCACTTCTTTCGGGAAGTTTTCCAATATGGCACCTGCCACGGGACCGCAGTTTTGCTTTTGAGGCTCAAACTGTTCACCATCAGCTGAAAAAATAGAAAATATCTGATATAAATTGTCATAGTCTTTGTAGAAGGTGTCGTAACTTTGCTCAAAAGCCACACGAGAAAACAGCAAAATACTCATCGTCAACCCCAATCCAAGAGAAATGACTTTGATAATATTCGAACCGCGCCCACGTAATAAGGTCCTTATGACATAATAGATTTGTTTCATACTTTAATCTTGTAATAATCGTAACTTACATTTCCTGTGCTGCAACACTTGCCACTATACTGCCATCGAACAAATGAATCGTACGATGGGCGAAAGAAGCATCGTGCTGGGAATGTGTCACCATGATAATGGTAGTTCCTTCCCGGTTCAACTCCGTCAGCAGGTTCATTACTTCTGCACCGTTCTTAGAATCCAGGTTACCGGTCGGCTCATCGGCAAGTATCAGCTTAGGATTAGTAACCACAGCACGGGCAATGGCTACACGTTGCTGCTGACCACCGGAAAGCTGTTGTGGAAAGTGTTTAGCACGATGACTGATATTCATACGTTTCAGTATATCTTCCACCATCCGGCGACGTTCGGAAGCTTTGATGCCAAGATAAGTCAAAGGCAATTCCACATTTTCATATACATTCAGTTCGTCTATCAGATTGAAGCTTTGGAATACAAAACCCAGTTTACCTTTACGAACGCGTGTACGCTCTTTTTCTTTCAGGTTTCCAACTTCCTGTCCCAGAAGTTTATATGATCCTTCCGTCGGATTATCCAGTAATCCCAGAATATTCAACAGGGTTGATTTACCACAACCTGACGGTCCCATGATGGCTACAAATTCTCCCTCTTTCACCTCAAGATTCACATGGTTCAATGCTACTGTTTCTACTTCCGTTGTACGGAATACTTTGCTGATGTCATTAATTTCAATCATGATGTTTATTATTAAAGTCTTATATAATATTCTGTTTATATAAATGCAGAAAGCATGCCAAAACTTAATATTCGTTCATTATCAACAATTTATCTTTTTAAACGTATACAAATAGTGTCTAATAATTAGACACCTCCGTCTAAAAAATAGACAATCACCAGATAATCAGTGTAGCATGAAAGGACAGAAAAAAGGAATATAAGACAATCATTAATCAAAAAGAAAACTCTATCTTTGCATCCAGTTTTCAATATAGAGATTACATATACTATTAATATCATTACACATGAAATTATCTAAACTCCTATTCATTCCGCTCATTGGTCTGTTTATGGGCGGTTGCGACATGATAGATTACCATCCTTATGATGTGCGTATCAGTGGTCCGACGGATATAAACAATCGCAATATAGAAAAGATAGAAGCCAATTGTAAAGGCAAGACGACAATCCGTTTTGTTACCATGGGCGATTCACAACGTTGGTATGATGAAACTCTGGATTTTGTCAATCACCTCAATAAACGAGATGACATTGATTTTGTCATCCATGGCGGAGATTTCAGCGATTTTGGTGTCACTGACGAATTCTTGTGGCAACGTGATATCATGAATAAGCTGAGAGTTCCTTATGTTGGTCTCATAGGTAACCATGACTGTCTTGGTACAGGTGAAGAAACTTATCGCGCCATTTTCGGTGATTCGAATTTCTCATTTATTGCCGGCCGCATCAAATTCGTTTGTCTGAATACCAATGCTCTCGAGTTCGATTACTCCCGTCCTATTCCTGACTTTGACTTCATCAATGCTCAGCTGGATGACCGCCGTGAAGAGTACGACCGTACCATCTTCTCCATGCATATACGTCCATTCTGCTTCGAGTTCAATAATAATGTAGCCCAGGTTTTCCAATATAGCATTAAGAGGTTTCCCGATTTATTATTCTGTACGGCAGCTCACGAACATCATGTATTCGAAGAGGATCTTTTTGATGATGGCGTGATGTACTACATGAGTGATTGCATGAAAAACCGTTGCTACTATGTATTCACTGTAACTCCCGACAAATATGAGCGCGAAGTGGTCTATTATTAAAGCATTAATATGCTTCCTTCTTGTCTATTCGTCAACCGGCCATGCACAGGAAGTGAAAACAATAAATACAGAGCCGGCCCAAGTGTTCAGGGATACTATTATTATTGTGAAATATGATACGGTATGGTTGGAAAAAGAGGAAACTAAAATAGATAGCGCCGATATTAGTGAGAAACGTTCCAGCCGTTATGATAAGCGTGTCCATCGTTATCGGAAACACTGGGAAAGTCTGATACCGACTCATACCAAACTGCAATTTGCCGGTAATATGGGATTGCTGTCATTGGGTACCGGATGGGATTATGGTAAACGAAATCAGTGGGAAACGGATATCCTCTTTGGTATCCTGCCTAAATATGATTCCAAACGTACCAAAATCACCATGACCTTGAAACAGAACTATATGCCTTGGAGCATCTCACTTGGACAAGATTTTGCAGTTGAGCCTCTCGCATGCGGTATGTATCTAAATACCGTATTCGGAGGTGAATTCTGGGCACATGAGCCCGACCGTTATCCGAAAGGTTACTATGGCTTCTCATCCAAAATACGTATCCATGTTTTCCTGGGGCAACGGTTGACTTACAACATACCTCCACGCTGGCGCCTGGGGGCAAGAGCTGTCACTTTCTTCTATGAGATAAGTACATGCGATCTGTACGTGGTAAGTGCATTCCTTAACAAATATCTGAAACCGAAAGATTACCTCAGTTTATCATTCGGCCTGAAAACACAGTTGTTCTAACTTTCTATAAACACAAAGTCATGTCTGCATCACGCAGGCATGACCTCAAGAGAATTTATGGAATAGAATACATACGATAATCATTTCTATTCAGTTTCATATCCAATTCCTTGCTTTTTTATTACGCTGCAAAGATAGAGGTTTGATATTACGGAAACATGTACAAGGTATGACAATTCTGTAAAAGCATCAAAAGAATGATTTTTATACTGTAAGAGAAAAAAAGAACAGTAAATAGCTCTATTATAAGCCGGATATGCTATATTTGCGAAATACCTTCCAGAAAGCATTAATAATCAATAAAATCGAAATGCATGAAAACTTTATCTTACTTATTTTCTGTACTGATTGCAGCTTTTTGCATCAGTTTGAATGCGTATTCACAAGAAGTGACAACAGAACAGAAAGAAAATATCTCTTCAGAGATTGCAGCAGCTTTTGAAAACAGTGTTAGAGCCGCTGAAAACCTCGATGCAAAATTACTTGCAGATGGAGTGGACGATAACTTGCAAGCCGGGTTCATCATTAACGGACAATTCTTCCGGCTTTTTAGTGGAGTGATGGACGATTTTAAGGGAAATGCAAAAGGATGCAAGTCTCAAAAAATGGACATCATTAATAAAAAGATTACAGTTTTGGGAGAGAATGCTGCATTGCTTGCTGCATCGGGGAATTATTCTTTATACCTCGAAGACGGTCGTACATTAACCGGCAAATTTGCATGGACCATTGTTTATTCAAAAGTAGAAGGTGAATGGAAAATCATTCATAGCCACATGTAAAATATCCCCAAATAGAAATACATAAAACAAAGAGGGGCGCGTCAAAACTATTAACGCGCCCCTCCTTTTATCTTAATGATATCTTATTAATATGAACGGGCAAACAAAGCGCGGCAAGCCGACGGTTTACCGGTCACCATACAGATACCCGGTTCTTTATCATCATCCAGGAAAGTTTCAAAAGGAATACAGCGAATAGTAGCCTTTGTATCTTCCTTGATCTTCTCTTCAGTTTCGGTAGTACCATCCCAGTGAGCAAGGATAAAGCCACCTTCTTCAATCTTTTCCTTGAATTCGTCGTAACTATCTACTTTCGTGATGTGAGAGTTACGATAGTTGAGAGCCTTCTGGTAAATATTAGCTTGAATTTCTTCCAACAGATCTTTTACGTATTCCTCGATACCATCGCAAGAACGGGTTTCTTTTTCCAGCGTATCGCGGCGCATTACTTCCATTGTATTGTTTTCCAGATCACGACCACCCATCACAAGGCGTACAGGTACACCTTTCAATTCATAGTCTGCAAACTTGAAGCCCGGGCGTTTGTTATCGGCATTATCATATTTCACCGAAATACCCATAGATTTCAGTTTAGCAACGATACCAGCTACCTTCTCATCAATCTTCTGCAGCATCTCTGCATTCTTATAGATAGGCACGATAACCACCTGTATCGGCGCCAAATGAGGAGGCAGTACAAGTCCGTTATCATCAGAGTGAGTCATGATCAGTGCTCCCATCAAGCGGGTAGATACCCCCCATGAAGTAGCCCAAACATATTCCATTTTATTTTCCTTGTTCACGAACTGCACATCAAATGCCTTGGCAAAATTCTGTCCAAGGAAGTGAGACGTACCACTTTGCAGAGCTTTTCCGTCCTGCATCATGGCTTCGATAGTGTAAGTATCCAATGCACCGGCAAAACGTTCATTGGCAGATTTCACGCCTTTCACTACAGGAACAGCCATATATTTTTCGGCAAATTCGGCATATACGTTCAGCATACGTACTGCTTCTTCTTCAGCTTCTTCACGAGTAGCGTGTGCTGTATGTCCCTCCTGCCACAGGAATTCTGCAGTACGCAGGAAGAGGCGGGTACGCATTTCCCAACGCATCACGTTCGCCCATTGATTACACAAAATAGGCAGATCGCGATAAGAATTAATCCAGTTCTTATAAGTATTCCAGATGATGGTTTCAGAAGTAGGACGGATAATCAGTTCTTCTTCCAGTTTGGCTTCCGGGTCTACAATTACTCCGCTACCGTCAGGAGCATTTTTCAGACGATGGTGTGTTACTACTGCACACTCCTTTGCAAAACCTTCCACATGTTCCGCTTCACGGCTAAGGAAAGACTTCGGAATCAGCAAAGGGAAATAGGCATTCACGTGTCCTGTTTCCTTAAACATATCATCCAGCTGACGCTGCATTTTCTCCCAGATAGCGTATCCGTAAGGTTTAATCACCATACAGCCACGCACAGCCGATTGTTCCGCCAGATCGGCCTTCACCACCAACTCATTATACCACTGCGAATAATTCTCGCTGCGTTTGGTCAGGTCTTTTAATTCTACTGCCATTTTATTTTGTTTTTTAAAGTTTTTTCGGATGTGTCTATTAAACAGTCGGCAAAAGTACAAAAAATTGCGTGAATAGTGCGTTTGATAAACGCACTATTTTAAAAAAGCCGCTATCCGAATGATTTCGGGATAGCGGCTTTCATTTTATGTTGTTAACAGACACTAAACTCCATATTGCTTTTCATACGTCTCTTGCCTAACAGCTTCCACTTCTGCATCTATCTCCTTTTGGGAAATTTCATCTGTCTTAAAAGTTTCTAATAATCGTCTCAACTTAATGCCTCTCGTTTCAGCAGCAAGTGCACGGCTCAATTCCAACTTATCATCATCAGAAAGTTGTTGAGTTAACTCTAATATCTGATTATAATTCAGACGTATTTTCAATGATACTGTTGCCATACGATTATACATTGATATTACACATAAACAAAAGTACAACTATTTGGGCAACAATCAAGCAAAGAAATGATTATTTTTCTAAAGATTGACATCCTCTCTTATTTATCGTTAACATACTATTTTGACGTGTTACTTAAGGAAAGTCGCCAGAAGGTTTCATCGCTGTTTACTATAGAATCCTTCTTGAAACAACAATCTTTCAGGATGTTTATCAATTCATGGACATACTTCAAGACTTTATCAAGCCAGTTGGTCAGAGTCAGACACAGCTTCCTGATCGGCGGTAAGCAGAGAATTCAGTGGATCTTTGTTCCATTTTTCAAAGAGGGGAGCAATGAATTAAAGTCGTCGCGTTTTAAAACCTCTATAACTAACTATAATTCAAATATTTCAAAGAACTATTTTTGATTTTAATGGGACAGCAATGGCCTAATCCATACTTTTACCCTTTCCATATATAATATGGAATGAACAACCATTTCAATATCCCCAACATTCTTTTATACATATAGGTGCTTCCATATTTGTGTTAACACTCAATTTAGAGTATACCTGTTTTCAAGGACTTTCAAGGATACTTTACAATAATTAGTCACATTTAAAAATATCTCGTGTATAGACTTTATCAGCTACATCGTCTAAGCATGAGTCATAACGGTTTGCAATGATAGCTTGTGAGATACGTTTAAACTCATCTATATTATTCACTATAAGCGATCCGAAGAACGTACTACCATCTTCTAATGTAGGTTCGTAAATCACCATCTTAGCACCTTTAGCCTTGATACGTTTCATCACCCCCTGGATAGAACTTTGGCGAAAGTTATCCGAGTTGGACTTCATGGTTAAACGGAATACACCGATGGTTACTTCCTTTTCTTTCTCCACATCATATGTACTGTTGCTTCCATAAGCTCCAGCAATATGCAACACTCTATCAGCTATGAAATCCTTACGCGTGCGGTTACTTTCCACAATTGCCGACATCATATTCTGAGGTACATCATTATAGTTAGCGAGCAATTGTTTGGTATCTTTAGGAAGGCAATAGCCACCATAACCGAACGATGGATTATTATAATGCGTTCCGATGCGAGGATCCAAACCTACGCCATTGATAATGGCTTGCGCGTTCAGTCCCTTCATCTCGGCGTAGGTGTCCAGCTCGTTGAAGTAAGAAACACGCAACGCCAGGTAAGTGTTAGCAAAGAGCTTCACCGCCTCTGCCTCTTTCATCCCCATAAAGAGCGTATCAATATTCTCTTTCAATGCACCTTCGTGCAGCAGTTGAGCAAACGTACGTGCAAATTGTTCTGCTTCAGGATTTTCAATAGCTCGAATGGCTGCATTTTCTTCTAATGAGACCCTACTTTCCAAATCAATTATCCTGGGATAACCTACGATAATACGTGAAGGATACAAATTATCATAGAGCGCTTTGCTTTCTCTCAAGAATTCTGGTGAAAAAAGTAGATTAAATTTCTTTCCTTTCAATTCCGGTCTATATTGGAACATTGGAGCATATTTCACATAAAGCGAACGACAGTATCCTACAGGAATGGTTGATTTAATCACCATCACGGCATCCGGATTAACCTCAAGAACAAGGTTTATGACATCTTCTATATGATGTGTATCGAAGAAGTTTTTCTGAGGATCATAATTGGTAGGTGCTGCTATCACCACATAGTCAGCATCCTTGTAAGCAGCCTTAGCATCTAACGTGGCTATCAGATTGAGTTCCTTTTCGGAGAGGTATTTTTCAATATAGTCGTCTTGAATAGGAGACTTATTATTATTAATAAGCTCTACTTTCTCAGGTATTACATCAACAGCGGTCACTTTATGATGTTGAGCCAACAATATGGCAATCGACATCCCCACATATCCGGTGCCGGCTACAGCTATTTGTAATTTCTCAAAATCTTTCATATCAGTTTAATTCGGTTATAATAAATCAATAGCGGTTATTCCATATAAAATTCCTTATACCACTCGGCAAATTTTCTAAGACCATTGCGAAGTGGAGTACTTGGTTTAAAGCCAAAATCCCGCTCTAAGGCAGAAGTATCTGCATAAGTCACAGGTACATCTCCAAGTTGCATCGGAACTAATTCTTTATGTGCCTCAAAGTCATAATCAGCAGGCAATACACCTGCTCTGACCAGCTCCTCTTGCAGTATTTGAACAAAATCCAACAAATTCTCGGGATGATTATTCCCTATATTATACACTTTATAAGGTGGCACAGGCAAACCGTCCTCACCAACTTGACGTTCAGGAGTTTTTGCCATCACGCGCATCACGCCTTCTACGATATCATCTACATAAGTAAAATCACGCATGCAGTTCCCATAATTGAATATTTTGATATTCTCGCCTCTCAGCAGTTTATTGGTAAAGCCGAAGTAAGCCATATCCGGACGACCTGCAGGACCATATACCGTAAAAAAACGGAGTCCGGTGGATGGGATGTCGTAGAGCTTCGAGTAAGCATGTGCTATCAGTTCATTGCTCTTCTTAGTGGCAGCATAAAGGCTCACGGGGTTGTCCACCTTGTCGTCAGTAGAATACGGCACTTTCTTGTTCGAGCCATAGACACTCGATGAAGAAGCGTAAACCAGATGTTGTACACCATTTCCGCTTTCATCATATGAATGGCGACAAGCTTCCAAAATATTATAAAATCCTATCAGATTACTTTCGATATAAGCATCCGGATTAGTGATACTATAACGTACACCAGCCTGTGCCGCCAGATTCACTACGATTTGCGGCTTATATTCATCAAAGACCTTACCGATAAGTGATTTATCAGCGATATTTCCTTTGATAAAAACAAATCTGTTCCTAAACTTGGTCAGTTGCTCCAACCGCCATTGTTTGATATTCACATCATAATAGGTATTCAGGTTGTCCAAGCCTACCACAAGAGTATCGGGCTGTTCATCCAGCAGACGCATACAGAGGTTACTACCGATAAAACCAGCAGCTCCAGTTACTAATACATTCATTCTTATGATTGATAATTAATGTGCTTCGCACAACTACATTAGATAATCGCGTCCTTTATCTTTTCAACAATGTATTCTACATCCTCATCAGTCACCCACGGACCAGCAGGAAGACAGAAACCCTTCTTGAAGATTTCCTCCTCCACTCCGTTGGTATAAATTGGAACATCCGCATACACCGGTTGCTTGTGCATAGGTTTCCACACCGGGCGAGTCTCAATCCCGTTCGCCAACATAAACACACGTAGAGCTTCCACGTTCTCATTCGGCTGACAATCGGTCGTAGCACTATCCACTGTTTTAATCACCCCCGCAGCACCGCCCACAGCAGCCTTGACCACCTCTTTATAGGCATTTTCCTGATCTTGAATCTTCACGTCCACATCCAGCATCGCCGTGCAGAGCCAAAAGTTGGAATCATAACGCGGGTCAGCGGGTTGTTGGTGAATATGCACACCTTTCACATCCCTCAACAGCTCTTCATAGAGTGCCTGCACATGTTTGTGATGATCAATGTGCGCCTGTGCCACCGTCATCTGACCGCGACCAATACCTGCACAGATATTACTCATGCGATAGTTGTAGCCGATAACGGTATGCTGATAGTAAGGATAAGCGTCACGTGCCTGCGTGGCATACCACATAATGGTATTCTTATCCTCCGCGTTCCGACAAATCAAAGCGCCACCGCCCGATGTCGTAATCATCTTGTTACCGTTGAAACTCAGCACACCGAATTTGCCAAAAGTGCCCAGTACCCGCCCACCGAACTTAGAGCCGAAACCTTCAGCCGCATCCTCTATCACGGGAATAACATAGCGGTTGGCAATCTCCATAATCCGTTCGCAGTCGTAAGGCATACCGTAAAGTGCCACCAGCACAATCGCCTTCGGTTTCTTTCCCGTCTTTTCTATACGGTCTTTAATTGCCTCCTCCAGCAACACCGGATCCATGTTCCAAGTCTCAGATTCAGAGCCCACAAAAATAGGCTTAGCACCCAGATAGGTAATCGGATGAGAAGAGGCACAGAATGTGAACGATTGCACCAGCACCTCGTCACCCGGCCCAACGCCACAGGCAATCAATGCCAAGTGCACCGCAGCGGTACCTGCGCTCAATGCCACCACTTCGTGAGTACCGCCTGTAAACTGTTTCAAATCCTCTTCGAATGCATTCACATTAGGACCGAGAGGCACCACCCAATTGGTGTCAAAAGCCTCCTTTACATATTTCTGTTCTAATCCCGCTTCACTCATGTGGGCAAGGCAGAGATAAATTGTTTTTTCTGGAATGCAAGACATAACACTTTTCATTTATTCTACAGTTCTTATTTTGCAAGGAACTCCATAGGCAGTCACATTATCAGGAATATCCTTTACAATTACACTTCCGGCTCCAATCACACAATTAGAACCAATTTTTATACCTTGTCGAATTACAGTACCTACACCTATCCACGTACATTCACCAATATGTACATTACCACTGACAGTGCATCCCGGTGCGATATGTACATAATCACCAATTACACATTCATGGTCTATGCTTGCATTCGTATTCACAATACAGTGCTTTCCAATTTCAGCTTCCGCATTAATGATGACACCGGGCATCACAACAGTACCATCTCCTATTGTAGCAGAAAGGGAAATAATAGCTGAAGGATGAATAGCTTTGCCAAAACTGCAGTTCAAACTTTCTGTAATCAGCTTTCGAATTTTGCAGTTGCCAATACTAACTATAAATGGAGAAAGTCCCTCTGCAGCATGCAGCACAGGTACACCACACAGTTCTTTTAAATTACGATTGTCATCTACCAAGCCTTCCACCGTATCACCTTGAGCCTTTATTATATCCATTATCACTTTTGCATGACCACTCGCTCCGTACAAATACATACTTAATTATTACCGTTAAAATATTCCATAGTTGCAGATGTGGCAGAATTAATATCCTTACGCATCAAGACATTCTTAATTGTGATAAATACCACCTTCAAATCGGTCATTAAGGTGCAATGGTCCACATACCATACATCTAAAGCAAACTTCTCGTTCCATGAAAGTGAATTGCGGCCATGACATTGTGCCCATCCGCTAATCCCAGGACGAACCTCATGTCGACGTGCCTGCTCCATACTATACAAAGGCAAATACTGCACCAGCAAAGGACGTGGTCCAATGAGTGACATATCACCGACAAGCACATTCCAAAATTGTGGTAGTTCATCGATACTCGCGGAGCGAACAAACTTTCCAACTTTCGTCAAACGCAGTTTATCAGATAATAAATTACCTTTAGCATCGCGTTCGTCCGTCATGGTCTTATATTTTACTATCTTAAATATCTTTCCATCTTTACCCGGTCGTTCTTGAAAGAAGAAAGCGCCTGCACCTTTGTTCGCAAAATGAAGCAAAATTGTAATAAAAGCTAAAGGAATAAGTAATACACTTAATGCAATAAAAGCTATACAAAAGTCTATGACTCGCTTAAAAAAGTGTTTATACATATTATAATGGGGTAAACTATCACAAATGTTTGTCAAAGCTATCTATTGCTTCTAAATAAGCCTTCACAATAATATTTCTATCGAATTGCTTTTCGACTTTTTTTCTTGCCGCTAAACCCATGTGTTTCTTTTCTCTAAGGGGCAAACTAAGAAACTTGCGAATTTTAGCAATAAGGTCTTCTGAATTCTGTTGCTCAACAATAAAACCATTGATCCCATTGTCTACAATTTCTCTACAACCACTACGATTGGTGGTAATGATGGGTCTTCCACTCGCGCAACTTTCCAAAAGGACATTCGACATGCCTTCAGGGTAATAGGTTGGATGGATTGTGCAATGCACATTTGCAATAAAAGGACGGACATCAGAAATCACTCCATGATAAATTATTGTGCCATTATCATTTAACTCTTTTAGTTTTTCTTGATATGCATCCTCACAGTAGCCTACAATATGGAATTCCGTATTAGAATACTCTTTACGAATAACAACTGCAGCATCAAGGTATTGTTCTATTCCTTTCTGCTTCATTATACGACTGATAAAAATAAATCTTACCATATCATCATTGGGATAATCCGTCACCTGAAAACGAGTTAAATTCACTCCGGATCCCGGAATCAGACAGCCACAGTCAGGAGTCAGATTATGCTTTTCACAAAATCTTTTATTCTCTTCGTTCTGGAAAAATATCTTCTTTGATTTCCTTAAACCTATCTTATAAAGTAAGAATACAATCTTCTGAAGCTTTGATGGATTTTCAACTGCAGTCCCAAGTCCCGTTATATTCACAATCTGAGGTATACCACACAATCTGCAAGCCATCCCCCCATAAACATTGGGTTTAATAGTGTATGACAAGACCACATTAGGCTTTTCTTTTTTTATAAGACTCACATAATGACATATCAGCATAAAATCTTTCACCGGGTTGGTACTTCTACGGTTTATTTCAGTCGCCACACATTTTGCCCCTAGAACTTCCAACTCAGCCATTCTCTCGTCGAAAGGTGCAGAAATAGTTATGAAGTGCCCCTGCTCGATAATAGCTTTTACTACTTCAAAACGGAAACTAATCAAGCCTGCCACATTATTGGCTAGCAGTAATACTTTCATCCTAATCTCTATACCTTAAGATTTTTGCAGGGTTTCCTTGCCGGCACATCCTTCACTACTACTGCTCCTGCACCTATAATTGCATTGTCTCCTACATGAACACCACCAATTACCATTGAATGAGCGCCCATTGACACATTGTTACCAATTATAGGTCTTTTGGCTCCCTTTTTACCCAGGGTTATACAATGAATACAACTAAAATTATCACCGATAGACTCTGCGTTAAGTACAGTAGAATAAGAATGTGCTATCAACATATTCTTACCAATCTGGGTAGAGTATGGTAGTATGAACGAACTGCACCCCGGTCGCCACCAACCTATCAACAAAGTTGCCCCCGGGCCGATACGATGATAAAAAAGTGAGCGAAAATATTCGTTGTTGTGCAAGAAGTAGAGTACAGCCATTCGACCGTTTATCCGAATATCAAGACGCGAAGCTAGCCGATTGGCATCGCCAATGGCTTTTTTACCCCCATTAAAGAATGTCAATAAAATATGTATTAGGTAAATAGGTAAAAATATCAGTGCTCCCAAAAGACGAATACAATCACGAACTTTTCGTTTGTTCATAAGCCTTATTTTATTTTTGATATTCGAATAGTATAATAAACAATCACAACTACCCTACTATTTTCCATGATTTGAAATTACGGCATTATATAGTTGAAGCGTTTCTTCCGCATTCTTTCGCCATGAAAATCGTCGAAGATTAGGCAATAGCTTTGACTTCAATTCTGTTTGATAAGCATGGTCGGTTAAACATCTGATTATAGTTTGAGCTATATCATCTACATCATATGGATTAAAGTACGCCACACTATCGCCACAAACTTCCGGTATAGAAGAAATTCTGCTGGCAGCAGAAATAAGACCATTTATAGCAGCTTCCAACGGGGGAAATCCAAATCCTTCATAAGTTGAAGGAAATACAAATAAAGATGCGTTAGCATATAGCCATGCCAACATTTCACTTGAGACAAAGTCAAGATAATGGGCATCCGGCATTTCATTCATCATACGTACAATTTCAGCATAATCTAAATTCTTCTTCCCTACAATGACCAACTGTATATCCGGAACTTCCTTTTTTATCTTATTAAAAGCAATAATAAGACGTTTATAGTTTTTTCTAGGCTCAATATGCCCCACACTCAAAATCACCCGCTTGTCTGTTAATCTTTCAGCGATTCTGATTTCACTGATATCTACAAGTTTCTTACTTTCAAAAGAAAAATCAGAGTTATTAATGGCCTCATGAATGGTTATTATTTTAGATGCAGGTATATTATAAGCCTCAATCAATTCTGATTTCGTAAAATCCGATATGGTTATGATATGCGAAGCTCTTTTTACAGATTGTGGAACCCTGTATTTTAAAAAACAATATCTCAAAAATCCATAAGTCTTAGGGAATCGATAGAAACGGAGGTCATGTACAGTGATAATCACTTTGGCCTTTTCCATCTTTGGAGAATGGAAGAATGGGGAATGAAAAATATCAAAATTCTCTTTCTTTTCTTCTTTACTCCAAAAACACTGTTCAAAAATGCTTCGTTTTATAGTGCTTATGATATCACCATGCTTATAAGGAGTTTCTCTAATTTTCACCTTATCAGAAAGGATAGACCGAGCATAATCACTCATCTCCGAAGAAACATATACAATTAACTCAAGTTTATCGGAAATCTCAACGAGATTATTAATCAGATTTTTTATATATTCCTTAATTCCACCGCCTTTAGGAACAAGGAAAGATGCGTTGATTGCAACTTTCATGAATTATAAATATCAGTTAATTGTTTAATTGTATGATTAATAGAGAAAGATGGATACTGCTCCACATTAAAATGCCTATTGGAGGATTCTTTCAACTTCAACAAAATCTTTTCAGCCCAATATTGAGGTGATTTATTAATGTCAAGGTATTCTATATTAGTTGATATTTGCGTTTCTTTAGAAATTCTATCTGAAGCCAGTACAGGTAATCCAGCAACTTGAGCCTCAATTATTGAAAAAGGTAGTCCTTCATATAATGATGGGAATACAAAGCAGTCGAACGCTTGTAGAAGTTGGTTTACATCTGATCTGGAACCCAAGAATAAGACTTTATGTGCTATACCTAATTTTTTGACTTTCTCTGAAATTTCCTCTTTCAATTTCCCCTCACCAATCAATAACAGTTTAGTTGAATCATAACGCTTATTGAATTCACAAAATACATCTATTAAAAAAGTATGATTCTTAACAGGCATAAAATAACCCACATGTCCCAAAATGAATGTAGAACTATCTATATTAAGTCTGCGTCTTACAGATTGCCTTATTTCGTCAGAGAATATAAAATCGTCATATTGTATACCGTTACGAACAATAATATTATCCCTTTCAAATGGCGTTTTGGAAAAGAACCATTTAGCAGCTTCGGCAGAACACGCTAAAGCATGTGTAGCCAACGTCTTAAGTCTAAACTTGTTAAACTTATGCAGAATATAATTATGAATTCCACTATAAGATGAGCTATGAGCATGTATTATTCTAATAGGAATACCATATTTCTTGGCATAATATAAAGGCATCAAAGTTGACATAGTGCAACCGGAAAAATGAACAGCTATATATGCTTTTGAATGCTTTTCAAAAAAAGCATCTAATCCTTTGCAATAAGTCCTAAATCCTTCATTTCGAGATGGTGTATAATAAATTTGCGATCCTAATTGCTTGACTATTTCTGTATAGTCTTCGGGAATCTCACACTTAAAAAGTAAAAAATCAAATTGAAATTCAGATCGATTAATATTCTTAAGCACATTAACGATGAATGTTTCAGTTCCATGCCTAACCAAAGAATCTGTTATTTGGAGTATCTTTTTCATCATTATTTCATTTGCAAGCGCAAGTAATATTTTGTCACTAAATAATTAAATACAACAATACTAATAACATCAGAAAAGATTGCGCGAGGTAGAAATACTATTTGAGTAGCCAAAGAAAAGGAAACCACATACAAAATAGGAGATACACACTCAGAACTAAATATTTGATTACACTTCTTACATAATTTTCCAAAAAAACCGAATCCTATCACTGACATAAGTAAACCTACACTAATCAATAAGTCAGCCTGAGCAGTTGAACCAATACCATAATTTGCAGCTACTTGATGTGATGCAAATGACGCAGATTGAGTGTACATATAATCTAAATCCAATAAAGTAAAAACCACAGGAACTACACCGGGAAATACCTTTAATAACCCCATAATTATCGTTTGTCCATATAAAAAGGCTCCATTATACCATATATCAAATAAAACGGTATGAGAAAATACAGACGCTGCCAACTCTGAGGTAAATGGAGAATATGATTTTAATCTGTTCAAACTTGAAACATCTTCAACATCAAGCGTCATTTCATTTCCTAAAGTTTGCAAATCATACATTTTGAATAAAGTCATAAAAACAGCGGCGGCGAAAAGCATAAAAGTGAGTTGACCTAACGATATAGTCCACTTTTTTACTACCATGAAAGCAAATAATAAAGGAACACATACTGTCAGCATATATAGTCTATTATGAGCCGATAAAAACATATATGCTGAAATAAGTATTGACAAAACAAATATTGGCGATAGACTCTTAAAAAATGAATTATTTTTCTTCAACTTAGCATTATACACTGACAAGCCTATATATATCATGGCAAATCGTATATAAAAACCATACATTGAGATAGAAAACCCATTAGGAGCAACAGTACCATGTCCGTTATCCAAAAAGTCTTTGTTTATAGTAAACGAAAAAAGCAACCAACATACTAAAGTCAAATATAAAAATGGTTTTGTTTTTATCTCCTTACTACAGTGATTAGATGAAGTGGATATTCCCTTCCAATATGTAGTACCTAATAAAAATGAGCATAAAGTTAAAACAGAAAAATATACAGATTTTGTTACAGTCTTAAAACTGTAGAAATAAAGAAAATAATCTAAATCAGTATTTCCCAATACAAAGTCTAAGGGAAACTGTAAAGTAACAATAGATGATAAAAGAAAGAAAATTACGATATAATTAAGATAAGAATAAGTTGAAGTCTTCTCTCTAACATGAATTATATACCTAATAAAGACAAAAACTGAAAAGATAACAAACGCAGTCAAAATCCATGGTTGAGATAATCTCTCAGGACATGAATAATACAATACAAACAATACAAAAAGTATTGCGTAAAGCATCATTCTATATTTTTTTTTACTATAATACGATTTCATTCTACATCGAATCTCAAAAAATATAACCGCGAAATATAGTATTTCATTAATCCTCTAATAAACCAGTTTTTAAAAACAGTTCTTTTTTCCACAAATGGGAGTCTGAAAAAGTGAAACGGCTGGTTATATAGTAAGCACGTATGGAAGCCATATAGGCTAATAACATTAGATAGATAATCGCTTTTAAAGAAAGAACGATCTGTTAATTGAGTATGCAAATAGGATAAGTATTTTAGTTTTGCCCCTAAATCATAAGTAGAAGATTGAAATGTACATATTTCATTATGAATTATAATTTGATCTTCCGATAAGGACGGTACTCTTTTCGTTAACAGTGCTGTTCGTATACGATTACCGATCTCTATCTGAGCATTAGAAAAATTTCTACTAATTTGATTACAAGATTTTCTATACTTAATCAAAACCTTATTTATATTCGCAAAAACGGCCCCCCTTAATGACAATTCATACCATAGTTGGTAATCCTGAGCTTTTGGAACTTCATTGTTATAAAAAACCGTCTTCCCTTTAATTGAACTCTTAAATAATGAAACCGGATGTACCATAGGATTGTTAAAAAGCATCAAATCCTTTATATCTATATCGTGGATAGGCATTTTCCCTATCTTAGAAGACAGAAAAGAGACATCCCCTATTGTTTCATAAAAAGAACTACACACATCCACCTCAAGATGTGAAATCATATAACTATATTGGATTTGGAACCTGTCTTGGCAACTTATATCATCAGCATCCATACGGGCTATATATTCTCCTTGTGCCTCTCTTAAAGCAAAGTTTAACGACTTTGTTAAACCCATATTGAGTTCATTGACCAGAATGCAAATTCGCTCGTCCTTCCCCTCATATTCCTTCAAAAACACCAAGAGCTTATCATCTCCCGGATTATCATCCACAATAATAAATTCGAAATCCTTAAATGTTTGATTCAATATGGAGTCTATAGATTCCCTTATCCACTCTAAAGGTTCTTTATAGACACTCATTATTACAGATATTTTCGGCATAAAGTTTCCAGTCTGATTAACATTAATACGATGAAGGAAGTTATCACAATGGTTTCTACAGACAACAGTATGAAATTGTATGTGAATGTAATGTATGTGTATACCCAACTGTGAAGTAGATAGAAATACAGAGATTTATTACCGACAAAACTTATAAAACGATTCTTTAAGGGCGGCAAATATTTCACAATAGTTGATACAGCAATGGCTAGCAAGGGAGCAAGTACAATCTGGAAAAGCACCGGATAACGCAGGCATTCAATAAACATATACAAAACTACAAATCCCGCAGTGGATACTATAACAATTCTAAAGGCATACTTTTCTATAATGAATTTGTATACTGCACACACCATGCCAATGGGGAAGCAAAGTATACTATTATACCACAACTACTCAGACCAGCGCAATTGGCAATGGGTATATATGCTAACGTCAACGAAAACACAATGGCTATATTTAATTTCTCATTCTTGGAAAGTCTGAAAAGGAGCAAAACAATAATATATAGGGCAACAATTACATTATAGAACCATAGTATACCATTTGGAGTGGAGAGCGAAATGAATTTTAGCCACAAATCTGCTTGCAAAAGGTTACGATCAAAAACAAAGAGAAATGTCAAAAAGACTATCCATGACAATACAAATGGCAAAAAGATACTGTTACATTTCTTTTTTATATAACTGCGATCTACTCGATTATGACGAAGGGAGCAAATCATTCCGTAACCAGAAAGAAAGAAAAACAGTCCCGTGCCTAAATAGCCCAATTGTTGTGTAAAGTAAATGGGCAACATACAAGTGGCCTCATCAGGATGTTGATAATAAAGGTAGTTTGCCGTATGATGAATGATTATCATTAGCATGCTCACCCCTCTTATTATCTCTGTATCATTTCGGTCAAAAAGAGTTTTCACCCCCCTTATTTGCTTATATTTATTATTGCAAAACACAGCGTATTTTTTATAGAAACATTTTAAAAGAATTCAATTATATCTATTCATCATCAGCGCCATAAAGTATTATTCACAAATTAAGGCAGAAGAATTAGCTGTCCCAACTTTTGGTCTGCCTCTTCAGTGAAGTCCAAATCAAATCCACTCGACTGATAGAACGTGAGTTCACCGAAATAAATTTGATGATTGATGATGTAAAAATCTACCCTCACGTGCGGGATTCCGGCTGAAAGTAGTTCAGCAAGCTGAAACATATTGTCCATCTCCTTGGGCTTCGCCATATAGAAATCGACATGAGCCTCTATGCCATCTTTGGTGTAAGGCAAGAGATTCCAGTCACGGTCGAAATGATAAAATTTAGGATGTCCCGTCTCACGCTCTGTACATACCATTACGTTATCCGCTCTGCCATTGAAACAGAAAAATTTGTAATCTAAAAGAGCTTTATCTGCTCTGTTATCGTCTACCATAAACTTTTCAGCCAAAATACGACGTGGTACATCCTTGTAGGGCCACTCACGTCCATGGAGGTAATAATTGTCTCGCACCCCCTTACGAAGTTCTTCCTTTACTTTAGGGATGTCAAGTTTACGCTTATCGGTACAAATACACAAACCGCCTGAAGAATGATTACACTTCAGCACAAATTGATCGGGCAACGCATCAAAATCGATTTCATCGGGGTCTTCCCATACTCCAAACGTAGGAATAATGTACTCTTCGCCAATCTTAGAGGCTACATATTCCTTGGCTTTCACTTTATCTACCATGACAGTATATTCAGGACGACGGTCATAGAGCTTGAGCCACTGTAATTTTTCATTAAAAGTCTGTGGATGCTTCAGATGAAGTTTCTTGCCTATCACAAGACGATATCGAAGCTGTAAATAGAGCTTATCGGAAAGTAAGTAGCCAAACTTACTCAACAGGGCAAGACCAAAATTCTGGGGATTGTTCAAATAGAATTCTAGGGATTGCATATTAAGATTGTATTTCCATGGAGGTATTTTAACATATCACAGAGTTATTTGTGTCTATAAAGCATTCTTCCAAAACTAACGAATCCTGGAATAGTAAAGAGTCGGGAAACAATCATCAGCATCCATGGATATTGACATGCCAATCGAATCAAAGGATTGCCTTCTTTGGGTTTGAAGGGATATTGCTCGGTACCTTTCAGTCGTGACAGAAAATAACACACACACCAATAGGGCTGCTTAGTGGTAATAAGTTCGTTCACCACAGACATACGACGGATGGAAAAAGCAGAGTCGAACAATAACAGCAACTGTGGATCGGTAATCAATAAACGCTCTTTGCACAACAGTTCAAACACCAACATCTGATTCCTTAACTTATGATCGGCAAAACGGAAGTCTTTATAGTTGCCGCGCGACAGCGAATTATCGTGGTCACGATAGAGATAATAACGGAGACTAAAATTGATATAAGCTCTGCCACACACACACAGAAAGCGAATCACAAAGAGATAATCCTCGTTGTTCTGAATATTTTCGGGATAGCGTAGGCGGTGCTTGACTATCACCTCTCTTCTCCACAAGAAAGTCATATGCCCGAAAGAATCACCTTCAAGCAATTTGCGTCCATCTGTGTGGGTACCTACTGAGAGATTGGTCTCATCATCGGGCATTCTTACCAAGACATCCTTCCCCAAACAACCATCAACACAAGCTCCCATTTTCACTACATCACCGTTGAAATGACGCAACAATGGGATGAGGTTACTCATTGCATAAGGAGCAATCATATCATCAGCGTCGACAAACCAACAGAAACGACCTTTTGCCTGTTCAATACCATAATTACGTGCAGCCGATACTCCTAAATTACGTTGGCGCAGCAGTGTAAGCTGCAAAGTTATATATTTTTTCTTACTTTTTTCCACAACTTTGGCAGTATCATCGGTAGATCCGTCATCAGTGATGATGACTTCAAAATCTTCGAAATAGTCTCCCTGCTGTTCAGCCAACGACTGTATCAAGTGTTCTATCCATCGTCCCGCATTGTAGGCAGGAATTACTATAGAAAGTTGTAACATATTTGTTATATGAAAATATTAGTTTAACTCTATCTGACTAAATAAATTAGCTCATTTTTTATATAAATGCCAAATTGGATGATTATATCGTTTCAAATTATAATCTAGCTCTTATTTTAGAATACACAATTTGAACCTTTTCTTTCACAAACAACTGTTCTTTTTGAGTGCAACCCAAAAAGAAGCAGATAATGGCCCAAGAAAAAACAGACACCGAACATACTAACAGAAATGTTAAAAAGGTATTTCCTACATAAAGCTTAATACTCAGAGGAACAATAGGAGAAATAACTGCTACTTTCAGAATAGGGAGTGCCACTCGATGAAAATAATATTGTTTGCTCATACCAATCATTGGTAACACAATTACAATTCGAGCATATTGAGCTATTAACTCCATAACAATATGAACCACGAAAACGCATGCAGGACCTAAATGGAAAAATTCCAACAACATATATGCAAAAGGCACAATCAGCAGCAAAAGAGAAGCTTCTACCAATTGAAACTTTTTAATATCGCCCGTGGCATGTACAGCCACAAGCAAAGGATTTGCAAGAGTCCGGAGCATTGAACTACAGATAACAAGCTGCAAAAAAACAACAGTATAATCGGGAACTTCACTCAGCCACCATTTTAAAACAATGGGAGCTTCAAGAATCAATGGCAGAGTGACTAACAGCAAGAGAAAGAATGAATATTTTGAATTTACGATCAGCAATTGGTGCATATACCCATAATCCTTACGCGCATAACTCTTGGTGATCTGGGGATTTATAGCCATTTGGAAGTTAGTACAAAATTGCATAACAATGCTCTGTACCTGCACTGCAATGCCACGCGCCGCATTGACAGCCGGACCAAAAAAGATATTGAGTAAAACATTCAATCCTTGTGTAAAACCTACAAAAGCCAGACTTCCATTGAATGTCCATCCTGCAAAAATAAAAATTTCCTTGAAAAATATTTTATCAAATCGTAATGATGTATGTACTTCTAAAAAGAGTTTACGACAGTATAAATAATAAATTAACATATCAAGGAGATGGATACAAAAGAGCAAAATAGAATAAATAATCAATTTATCATACGGGGATACCCACAATGCATAAACTATAACGAGTTTGAGAACAGCATCGAGAATGGAGATATAAGCAAAAGCACTCATTTTCTCATGCGCAATAATAGTTGCGTTATAAGGAGCATAGAGCACGTTAATAAATAATGATACCACGCTTAAATGGAATGTCCACAAAGCAGCGTACATTCGTCCAGGAGGTATCTGCAATTTATTGTAAACCAACCATAGCCCAACTGTCTCACAGACAATAACCACAAAAGATGCAAGCAAGATATGCATCAAGAGGATATTGCCAAAAATCATCTTCATTTTCTCAAAATGGCCTTCACCTAAACCAAAGGTGATATATCGTGAAGAAGCTCCGCTCAGCGAGCTAGTAATAAAGGTAAAACTTACTACAAGCCCACCTACTACATTGTATAGACCAAAATCTATCACTCCTAATGCCTGCAATATCACGCGTGATGTATACAGACTGATAGCTGTCATGATAAACATCCGCAGATAGAGCATCAATGAATTCTTGGCTATACGTATTTTGTTGGATTCCATAAATTGTAACTGTTCGAATTTGGGGCATCAAGCGGATTTACAAGTATGTAGAATGTTTATCTATAACATTCTACCACCAAATACTGTTCTATCTTCCTCATTTTTTACTAAAGTTCGCACCTATCTTCACCAAACGTCTACCATCCAGCCGATAAAGTATCAGATAGTCTTTTTCATCAATCTGCTTCAAAGTATCTTCGACACTGTCATCCAGCTTGAACTCAAGTACAAATATATTTTTGGGGTCCTCACCACCGCATTAGTACGACCGCAGTAACTGTATACCTCGGTATCTACAAACTGCTCATCAAGGTGAAGACGATATAAAAACACAACCTGATAGTGATGTTCCATATTATTGCTCAAGTCGTAAGGAATGTCAGCAAAAAAGACTTTCAGGAATTCCATGAAGGCATCCACATCGTGGGTGCAGAACTCACGCATAAATTGAGCAGGTAGTACCCTGCACGCAGTTTTTCAAAAGTCCGTATGCCGATTGGCTATTTACGCATCTGTTCCATTTCTACCATTTTTTTTTAGAGATATGCAAGTATACTAATTTTCACCACAAAGAAAGCAGACTTCCACAGAATTTTTTAAATGATAAAGATGAGTACACTTAGTCTTCCACTTCTTCCCAAGGATAAGGATTATCCACCACATTTTGAAACTCTTCGATGGCTTCTTGTTGTTCAGAAGTGAGTGACATGGAATTCCAAGAAGCAATAATTATACGACCTTCATCCGCCAAAGGTTCATCAAACACCTCGCCATAACAGGCAGTAAGCAAACGAAGTTTCAGTAACGAAACAGGAAGGGCTTCTAGAATATCCCAACAACGATCCAAAACTTCTTGAACATGTTCCTGCTTTTCACCATGATCGATAAACGAGGCATTATACCCCATCAGTAGGGCAAGACAGACATTTGCCTGTTCTTCAATTGTGGAACCTTTGACACCGGAATTATACAAAGCTGCGGTTAGGCGATAAACCTCACCATTACGACGGGAAAGGTCATCGCTATAAATGGGACTCCCGTCCATACCCAAGTACATCAGATCGTGCGCAGCACGCTGAAGAGTGATTGCTTCTTCGGAAAGAGACATGATTAATTAAAAATTAAGAATTAAAAATTAAAGATTAACCGATTACTTCTATAAGGTCAGGATGGATGGTAGCCATGGCAACAGCGATGACACCTTGTATAGCTATGACCACACGGCGGTCACGCGCACCTTTCACTTTCAGGAAAACTCCCTCCTGCCCCTCAAAGTCACCACCGATAATACGAACTTTTGTACCTTTCGACAAATTCAGTTCATCAGGCTGGAAGTACATAAGATGATCGTTGTAAGTTCCGGCTACGGCAATGAAACGTTGCATCTCGCTGTCGGGGATGATTATCTTCTGACCGCTACGGGTATCGGTGATATATTGCAAGTAAGTGACTTTTGATTTGACACGCTTCACATCAGCCGGACGGGCATGGACAAAAAGCAGGTTGTGAACGACGGGAACCAGAACACGAACTTTCTTCCCTTTCTTCATGCTGATTTTGTATTGCATAGGGATGAAACAGCCTAACTTTTCCTTTTCAAGCAGCCGCATGGCATCAGGTTCCCTGCGGTAAGTGGCACGCATAGCATACCATACTTCAGTCTCTTTTTCCGTTTCCATTCGGTAGTTTTCTTCAGAAAAGGGTGTTCTCTCGGGGCTTTAAAGTCCTTGCATACACTTGAACTTCAATCACTTGCGAACGCTTTATGTAGAATACGGCAAGCCTTGCGTCCCTCTTGCCTATGGATTTTACGTAGCTGTGCATTACCTTAAGTTTCTTACAGGTAAAAAGCTATAAACAAACATCTTAAAGAGAAATATTGTCTTTTAATCGTTCGTTTAAAAGATGACATTTTAACCTGTATCCACCCTAAGATTCTTTCGGCAAAAAGACAAGTGTAAAAACACAATTTTATTTCAGGGATAACTATTTATAGATTAGTAATATATGACATCGATTAAAAGCCAAATCGATTTTATTTATCAGAATATTTTGTTGTTTCATTTCCGGGCATTATCTTTGTGCACATTAAACGAACGATTAAAAAACACCCTATATTTACTACAATCATTATTGACAGTAATCAGTTGCCTTCTACTCTTATCCTCTATTTCATCATCATCGCAGCTTATTCTGACAGCTTCTCAATGTTGCATTTCTTTTTTAATAATGTACGCACGCATACATACGCACAGGCGCGTATTTCCCTACTTTTTCTTTAGACCTTGTTACACACACTTTATACTAATAGGTAGGTGGGGCTACCACCTATTACATCGTTTTGTGTGTCACACACAGAACAGAAAAGTTTCATTTTTATATACCAGCATGAGCGATTTTACGAGAATAACCGTTAATTTTGCTTTCGAATGCAAATTTAAAATAAATTACTAATATCTAAAATTGTAGTTTTATGACTAAAAAAACACAATCTTGAGTATTGAGCTCATAAGTAAAGATGCCTGTGGCATCGAGATCGAGAGAAAAGGAAACAGGATCGACATCCTGTTGGTTGAAAATGAACCGGTTGACCAGCAGGTCGTAGTCAGGGCGGAAGAAAGAATAGAGTTCCTCACTCCCTGGATAAACATGCTTATCCATCATAAAAAAGAGGCGGGACTCAAAGGGACAAAGCATCTGGCAAGGAAGCTGTATCGCATGGCAAGGTTCGAGAAAGGAAAGCATGAGGAAGGATTTCTAACGATGGAAAGCATTAATACCGAAATCATTAGCTTAAGAAAAAAAAACAGGGAAGAGAAAGCGGGAATTGAAAAGAAGAAGAAAAAGAAGTAGGAATTCAAAATTGTGCAAAAACGCCCTTTTTCACCGAAAAGGCGTTTTTGCCATTCCGAATATTATACCCTACTTCGCGCCGCCAACAAGGCAGACTAAAACAACTAACAAAGAAATGGAAAATATTCCGGTTACCGCATACAGCGGATTCAGCAACGTCCGGGGAGAGATAACCCTGAGAAAAGTAATTGAAAACATCAGAAAGGGAGTACACGCTAAACTTGTATTCAAAATAAGGCTGCTCGTCAGCCAGGGAAAGACGGAAGAGGCAAACAATGTGAAGAAGCAATTGCCATTCTACACCGTCACGGCAGGATACAGCGAAAAAAGGCAAGCTTACAGTATCACAAGGTACACGCATGTCATCCTGTTGGATATTGACGACCAGCCCGAAGAGAAGCTGGAAGACTTGAGGGAGAAAATCAACAAGGATCCTAACACATTAGGCAGTTTCCTCACTCCAAAAGCACATGGATTCAAGATATTCGTGTTCCTGCAGACGGAATATGCCACCACTCTCAGGGAGACATTCTCTAACGGAGAAAAGGATTTCTCAGCGTTGGAAAAATATCACAGGATGATGTATGATGCCTGCAAGGAATAC
>ENA-USYP01000848-USYP01000848.1-human-gut-metagenome-genome-assembly--contig:-NODE-848-length-27080-cov-26.107470_pt1 | contig 27080 bp, 34 predicted proteins | sample MGYA00250065_ERZ773512 | MGnify/ENA primary metagenome ERZ773512 (study PRJEB29103, sample SAMN06112003) | human gut metagenome | biome: human gut; feature: ankylosing spondylitis patient; material... | reverse complement strand
CGCAGCCCATGAACAATTCTGCTTAAAGTAACTTGAATACAACCCCAAACACGTAGCAGCACGAACACTATTGCCCGTACCGGTGGTCACAGCAAAAGAAATAGAATAAGGAGCTACATAGAAAGACGTAGGGAAATTTACATTTGCTCCCGAAGCAGTATTGTTGCCCGTAAAAGAACCCCAACAAACCATAAAACCATCCGGACCCTTCCAATAACCAGAAGAACCATAACTCTTCGTTAAAGTAACATTGCCCAGAGAAGTAGTAGCGTAAGCAGCAAAGGAAAACGAAGTCCCAGCTATAATCCGACTTAAAATCTGACTATCTGTACCTGAAGCTAAACTGGCTTGAGTCTCAGTAAATGTGTTATAGTAAACAACTTTGTTATTGGCCTCAAAAATAAAACCACTATTACTATTCGAACTCCCGTTAGCCCAAGCGAACCCAAAATAAGGAGCGTAACGAATGAAACGAACGCTCCCCGTATGAATGAGACCAAAAAGATAAGAAATAAGATCAGTAATGTTCTGAGATGTGTCTAAAAAATCAGACCAACCCCCCCCTCGCCAAGAGAAGAAGCCAACATCGTCAAAGGAGCCTTCTGAGAAACAGACTGCGCTAAAGGCTGCACCTTAGACAAAAGGTCATCAATCTGAGAACCTGTATAAGCACTAACATAATCCGCCATAACACATAAATAGTTTTGCGGATATATAATTACCGACCCGCCAGCTAAGAATATACAAGTCTAAAGCCTTCTGGCGTACCGCTGAATAATTAATCATCGAAAAAACTACCCGTAGCCTCCTTCCATAAGAAACGAGCTTCAGCATCCGAAATCTCTACAATAGTAGAACCATCCAACGTATGATGTGGAAATGCGTCGAAGCAATCCGCAGCAACAAGCTCCTCGCCATAACGACAAGCATGTTGCATGAAAAGATCAACATCGGTAACCGACTTAAAAAGAAGCCGAGACCTGAAAGAATCTGAAAAACGAAGAGCAACACTCATAAGATAATCCTTTAATATCAACCTACCTATTTATCAGCATCGAAAAAATAACGCCAGCCAACAATACTCAAGCCTCCAAAAGGAATAACATCACCTGAAACGGTCACCCAGTAATCGTTACCACGATAGAACCCAAACACTATATGATAGTCCCCATCCTTGTGAAGACGCAGAAGAACACGGGTATCAACATCGGGACAACCATCAACATCCGGATCCCGCCACCGAGTCAAAAAACCATAGGCCCACATGGCCCCATTCTCAAAATCCATGCTGGCAATATTATTAGACCCACCAGCATAATCAGACGACGAAGACTTTAAGCTGTCAAAGAAATCCATAGTATTAAATTTATGTTAAAGCGAAGCTAACAACTCCCGAGTCTTATCAACCCCATACAATCGAGAATAGAACAAAAGCTGATTGCGCAAAAAAGTCTGGCACTCACTACTCGATGAAGGACTGACTATTGCATGGTAGAAATCCCACATCTCTGACTCCGTAACATGCATCTCACCGTCAGAATCTATATCATCCTTGAAATGATCCGGATTGCACGCCTTGACAAAACCGTAAAACTTAGCCATGCCCAAAATCGCAGAACGAGCATCCTCCGAAAGCAAATTAAAACTCTTTGCGAAAAATGCAGATGAATCTAACTTAAAAGAACAAGTGAAATTCGAACCTTTAACCCAATCTTCCATGATATTAATCTTCGTTACTATCCTGTATTAAATGCCGCGCTGAATTAGGACCCATCAAATGATAATCAATAGCCGTATCATGAATCCACAAAACCAAAGCATCAGGATCATGAACAGGTAGACCATTCTTAACCATACGCTTGTAAAACTTAGATGGAGCCAAACGCTTAAAGTCATTAACCGATAACACGCGATAGACAAATCGACGAGCAGGAGAAACCCTTAAAGCTGTAAAACCAGCGTAATCCCTATCTAAATCATGCTGATCATACTCCGGCTCAAAAACATGGTAAGGATCTTCGGTCAAAATATTAATGAACCTCTCAATCGTTAAAGCAATATCGCCTAATTCGATATCATCCTTAAGCTGAGAAAGCTCAAAATCAGCATAAGCACACTGAGCTACAAAGACATACATAAACTACAAAAACTTTAACGTACCTACCGTCATCGAATAGGCAAAATCCTCAGCATGCAACTGACTACAACCATCCTCTAAAGCTCCAGCCAAAAAAGCCTCATACATCTCCCGAGTCTTAGCATCCCAAGAGTCCATAACCTGCCGTCGAGCATCCAACCCCGACGAAACATCTACAACATCCTCATAAAAAGCCATAACAACCACGAATTAAATTACAAAGACAAAAGTAAATAAAATAATCTTGAAATGCAAAACAAAATGAATAAAATTACTTTAACGCGCGGCGGAAATAATAACTCTAAGTATTAAAAAGATTGTAACAACAATGTAGCTCTTATTCTACACTGATGTTGCAGTCAAAACCATTCAAGAAAGAATGGTGAAGAATGTAATTTCTACAAGTCTATATTTATACGCTTCGCAGCCTCCGAGATAGCATCCGTCACCTCTTTGACTTGATCCATATTATCAGACCAATACTTTCGCAAGAACTTTGAAATTGACGGAACCCAAAAAGGAAGAGCCATACATATGGCACGAACATGCTTGCAGTTATGGGTTACAACTAAATTCTCCAGCATATAAGATTCATCCTCTGCTACTGTCAAGTTGTAAACCATGACGTTAGAAGCCACACCGCGCTCAAACTTTGAAACAGCAAGTGGACGGTACCCATCTGGAGTATCATAGACTTTTTTAGGACTGAAGTTAACACCCTTCGTGTGATATGTGTGCTTTACAGAACATTCTAAAGGATGAGCCTCAACCCATGCCTTAGCATCAGTGCTACTCAAAGTAAGATGATATGATGTCAATGGGTAAGATAACTCAGCATTGCCACATACATGAAACGGAGCCCTATCATAACCAGCAAGACGTGGATAATAATCCTGAGAAAGCAGAATAAACAACATATCCATCATTTGCTTGTTCGTATTAAACCACTTCAAAGTTGTAACACGATTATCGACACCTCCAGCCTCTGTCAAAACAGAACCATCTCCCAAAAAGAAGCCAGCAACTAAAGCATCCTGAGCATCCTTGCTCCAAGATAAACAAGCAGGATCAATGAACTTAGTATGGTCGGTGCCTTTGCGATTAAAGCCACCATGCAAAACACAAAAATCAACAAAACGCCTATCTCGAACCTCAAAGGCTCCACTATGAGTGCCCGGACGAACAGACCACGACTCCGCGACAATCCCATGCAAAGAAAGCATCTCCTCATAGACAGATCGATATCTGTCATCATACGCAATACGAACCCCATGACACGATAGACCATCCATAACCATATGATCAGAAGGACCCTTAACTGACTTTAAGGCTAAACTCCCATCCGAAAGATAGAGCCCTAAAAACCAAGCCAAGTCGGAGTCTACAGACTCCGTATGATCAAGCTCCAGATGCTTCCGAACAAGCCTATGATACTTCCCTAACTCTCCAATAGGAAGTGCAAATACATCCGAGTACTGTGCCGCATTGCGTTGTTTATTAAATACTCGCTTCGTGCAAAAGAAGCGATGGTCATCTGTGCATCGGATCTTGACACTACCATACGTCAACTCAGACACCGAATCAACCTCACGAGACATTGTATCCACTACCGGACGAAGCCTACCCTTATGTGTGAAAACCAAATCTCCAACCCGAATCTTCTCAATAGGAACGTATCCAGTAGAAGTCAAAACCAACGTCCCGGCAGCAAAACAAGAGTAGCCACGCAACTTTGGATTTCGTACTTTAGGATATGGTACCTTCCAAGAACCAAAGGCTGCATAACCCTTCTTTACGGCAATATACTGGAATCCCCAAAACAAGAAGCTATTGCACTGGCAAAAAACTTTTATCCCCGAGTCCAGCAGCAGCTTATTCAGGTTTGTCCGCTTATTAACAATCAAGTCCGGACTCAAAGGATTGAACTGCAAAATGACCGTGTACTTCTTACCCGGAGTAGTGACAGAGTTACATTGAAAGCGAAGCTCGTTGGCAGCAGCGTCAATACTAATAAGGTCAATACCGTTGACCATCATGGAACGCTTCTTGACCTTTAGGAACTCCGTCTCCGAAAGTATCTTCTTATAAGTCGTCGTAGAGAGCTTAGACTCCGGCTTCATCCGAGACGACGGCTTAGGAAGCGTGCTTCCACTTTTACGAGCGGACGCATACTTCCGAGTATTAGCCTTCGTGAGGCGAATGGGTTTATTAACCTTTGCCATAAAAACTACTTCTACTCGGGAATAGCGGACGGAGCACCCGCGTCGGCAGCTCCAGCAGCTAAAGCAGCCCCAGCAGCTATCTCCTCTGCATCCATACCTGCAGACGCAGCAGCCTCTGCAGCGTCAAACCCCGGAGGAGTAGGAACATCACCCGACGCGGAAGATTCGGACTCCATGAGCTCCTCGGCGGCAGCCTGCTCGCGGTCAATAGCGTCAAACTTATCGTTCACGTACTTGCGAATCTCCTCAAGCCAACTCTGAATGGAATGAAGATTTGACGTATCATCCAATAAAGACTCCAAAGACGAAATGCGAGCTAAAGCCTCCTCGCGTGTCTCACTTGCATTCAAAGTATCAAAGAAGGCATTCGAGAAATCTGCAAAATTGGTGAGTGTATCAACAACATCTGAATCCTCGGACGTAGGAAGCTTCACGAGACGGAAAAAAACATCCGACTGCTCCAGAACATCTGCCGTAGACCGAAACCAATGATTGATAGTATCCTCCATCAAAGACCTACAAGACGCTACCATGCGAGAGTAACGAATATCACCTCTAATCAACGAAACCGTATTGGAGTCAAGCTGCTGATTGAAATCAGCATACGTCTTAGGAAAGCGCATAGCAAGAAAAACACGCCCAAGAGTGTAATCCAAATCAGCCATCTCCTTGATATCAAAGGACGGAATATCTGTCACAATCTCAGGCTTACCAACACCCTTGCGATGAGGATGGACGGGAATACCATCATCGAAACTTGCATTAGGCGTCATGGTAGTCTGTAACGACAAAGAATCGGCATTCAGAGTCTGAGAAATATCATCGATAATCTCCTGAGTGCGATCACCCTGAGACGTGCCAACGTCAACCGTAGCAAACCTAACAACTCGTGCAAGCTTCTGACGATAACTATACATCGACCGCTCAACAGCGTACAAGTCCTGAGCAACGGAACTTATATTCTTTAACTGAATAGGCTCCGGAATAACCCTATACTGAATCTCTGACCAATCAATCCCGTCAACATCCTCGGAACTCATATCTGACGTGATAATCTCCAAAGACGACTTCGAGTAATTCAAGAAGACCAATACATTCTCAAGAACGTGCCCATTACCATCATAAATGATAATAGTACCATCACGGCGCATATAAATACCAACGTCCTCAATAAAAGGAACAAGCTTAGCCTTCTTCCGGCGTGCAACAGCGTCATCATAGGTATGCAAAACATACATAGACAACCCCGTCTTCAAAAGATCAATGGCAGTCCACTTAGCAATACCATTCAAGGCGTCGCACAAGTCAGAAACACGCTGCTGCAAGACAACACTCTTGATGGTATCCAAACCCGAAACATAGACAGGAGAACTACCTATACAAACATCGTCGGCAGTAATATCAACCATCGAGTTGATGAAGTCATGAGTCTCAATAGCATCAGCAATCCCTCCAGTCTGATTCACCGTCGACGACTGGCCGTTAATGCCTGTGTAAGTCTTACGAAGCGTGACACCCGGAGCAATACCAAGAGTCCTGCCAATCATCAAACCGAAAGCCTGCAACGCGCCCGTGTACATAAATTAATACAATTAAATAGATTGAACAAGCCAAAAGCGGCGGCAATAAACCGCCGCGATTAAAACTAACCTATGATCTTCGTATGACACTTGCCGTCCAACTCACTGAACTTGGCGTTCATGCGAGAACGGATAACTGCCGACGGACGCTGACCACCTCCTGTAAAGGTTCGAGACTTAATAATATCCGACGCTGACATCTTAGCAACCTCGCTGCCACGAACAAAAGATCCAGAACGCTCCGCGATAAGCTGAGACATACTAACTCGCTCACCCGGAGCATGCGACCCCGACCGAACCGCAACGATGTCCGAAATATGGCCGCCACCAAAAGAATCAGACGACGCGGACGCAGGAACCGACGCAGGAGAAACATCTACAACACCCGCAGCTACCGGATCAGGAAAAGAAGCCATAATATCATCATCTGATACAGATACATCCGACATATCCATAAAGGAATCGTCGGGAACAGCATCGGAAGCAAACGACGTATCATCCGACATCACATCCGCCATAGACTCACCGCCTACAACAGGTGATACTACCGGAATATCAGGAACTACCGCCGCAGCGGAATCCATAACAATGTCTTCAGGAACACCATCCCCAGCAGTAACCAACGGCGAAACAGAAACATCCGACTCAGAAGAAACCTCAACAACTTCATCTGCCGACGAAGAAACACCTGAAACAACATCTACCGAAGCGGCGGTAGATACACGAGCACCTTCCGTAGAATGTGCAGCTTTACGAGCTCGTCTAACCATAATACAAAAAGAATTTAACGGATATATAATTGCTTAACGGAATCTCAGTCCGACGACGCATCCATAGCATTCAAGATGTCCCAAACACCTCCTCGACGACGGGAACGATGACTCATAGCAACAACATCAGACGAGGTGAAAGATGAGCCTGTAGAAGCTCGACCTGCAATCAAAGCCCGCATCTGAGAACTACCAACCTCCGGAACATCTTCAGTATAACCGGAAACACGCGAAACGCCATGCCGACGATCGAATGACATTCCCTCATAACCAAGACGCTTCATCATACTCTCAATGCTCGTGGCACCACAAAGATTTATACGACCATCGTACAAGCTACTAAGATCGCCATCCTGTGTGCAAACCGTCTCCGACAAGAAGAAAGCACCAATACAAGTCTGAAACTGGTCGTCAGTAGAACCATCGCGCTTAACAACCCGATGCTTCGCAACATCATGAACAGCCTCACGAATCTCGGTATCCTGACGCTCCAAATACTGCATATGAATACGAGCATCAACAACCATAGAAAGCCAAAGCAAATGCGGAATATCCGAACTATCCAAAGACATGCGAATATTCGGCAAATCCAGACGCTCACAGACATTTTGTCGTAGCTGGGCAGACTGGAATGCATCGGAACTAAAAACAACGATATTTAGCCGATCAGCAAGCCAATAAAGCAAATCCTCAACCTTGGAAATCTTAAGCATCCCCGGAAACTGAGGAGGAACAAGATCTAAGTTGAAAACCTCAGAATGCTCCGCACGCCCGTCGGCCATAAAACCATCGAATCGAACACAACATAACGATGCATGGTCGCCTGTCAAAGACAAGTCAAGACACAAGGCATGAGGCTTATCAGTATCCACAAACTTGTGCTCATCAAAGACAGACCACAAGGGAACATCATCCTGATCCGACACAACTATACTATCCTGAACCAACGGACAGGCCCGACGAAGAGAATCAGAATAACAAGCCTTAACAGCGTCATAGTTCGTTATGAAACCACCCTTAGACGCCGTAGACCGCCCACAATGGTTCTGGATAGCTAAGTAGATATTCTTCTTAAACTGAGGCTGCAAATCAACTGGTACCTTCTCGAAGAACATCTGAGCCTTAGGACGCGGTAACCCAAGAGAACGGAGTAACGTATCCTTATGAGCCTTACTCTGAACAATGCACGGCGATAACTGCTGATAACCACAGAAAACCTCAAACATCTTCTTAGAATAATTCTGAGGACAAATCTTATACTGGACAGCTGTGACAACCCGAGCATACGGGTCATGCTCAAACTCCTCTATCTTCTGCTCTATAAAGGAAGACGCATAAGAAGCTGAGGAAATATAACAAGTAAACGAGATCAGTTTACCTCCTTCGCGGGTGAAACGTGAATGCATACGGTCCTCCAACTGCTGAGCCAAACGCTGAACCTCTGTATACTCTGACAACATGCCATTGCCAACACCACTCCTAAAATTCGCCTCATCGAGAATAGCACCCACAACATTCAAACCAATAGCATGACTCTCTCCTGACGCAAACTCTATAGAAAAGTTGTTGCCAAACTGAATAGATGACTGGATATCCTTCCGACGCGGAAAATGATTCTGAAACCACGGAGCGTTATCTATCATCTGACGAAGCTGCTTAAACCCAGAACGCTCCGCGGCCTTCATCGAAACCGAAAAGTATAAAAAGTAAATAGGAGTGCCACGCAAAATGCCAAAGTAGCTATACAAGTCGCCCTGCATAAACCACCGATATAACCGATAGCAAACAATCATATTAGCGTAGCTCGACTTGCCCGACCCCAGAGACCCTGTTAATATCAGCGAATTAACATCAGGACTCGTCTGCTTAGCCTCCTCTAACCAAAAAGGATAGACTCCCTCCAATGCCATATACTGAGGATCGGTAAGAAACGTGTAGAAATCTACAAGCTCATCCTCCCCGGCACCCAAGAAGTCCTTGACCGCAGAAACCACAGACCCTCCACTACGCTGCTTAAGTATATCGTCTATTCGACCCATAAAACTAAGAAAAAGCCCCAAAGGAGGAGGGCCTGCACTCCCTCACTCCCCGGAGCAATACACATCCATCAATCTAATCTACTATCTGACAAAGTCCTCGTGCAGAAGGACCATACGAAAACTAAGAACGCAAGTCAGCCAAGAAATCATTAAGACCCGACAAATGATCATACTCATCGGCCTGAATGCCCTTAACCATACGCTCCGTCGTGTAATCACCCAAATCCCGAGACAAATCAATAATCCGCTGATAATGACGAATAGCGCACTCCTCAGACTCTATATTCTGCTCCAAGATAGGAATAAGCTCCGAAACATTCTCCGGCGTGTGATACTCACACTCTGCTGTCAACTGAATATTAGCAAAGTCGAAAATACGCGTCGGAACATACTGAAGCTCATTCATCCGATTGAGAAGCTTCGCAAAATGATCATCAAGCTCGTCCTTAGCTGTATCATTGAAAAACTCCTCGATGTTTGCTCGCTCCTGACCCACAAGATAAGGAGATACCACACGATAGCCATAAAAGGCTAAAATTTCTTCTGCTGCTGCAATTTCAAGCTCCTTGCAAATAGAAAGACGAGACTCGTTAGGTAAAATATCATCTAACGAATCGGAAATATACGAAGCAAAATCCCTGACCATGTTATTAAAAAAATATATCCGGTAAACCCACATTGGATTTACCGGATATATAATTGATTGTCCCCTGCAATCTACATGCCAGCAAACTCGTCGAAATCCGACGCGCCACTCGACGCAGGAGCAGAACTAACAGGCTCTGCAACCCCCGGAATCGACGAATCGAAGCCATCAATAACAGGAGGCTCCGGAAGTGTAACACCAGCCGGAGCAGGCTCCAAATAATCAGCAGGCTCATCTGTAGCCTTAGGCTCAATAGCATCCTGACGAGGAGCAACAGCCTTACCTTTAGGCTTACGAACCTTCTCACCCGAAACCTCAGCAGCCGACGCGTCTACAACCTCTGCAGGCTGCACAGCCGAGAATTCGTCATAAGAAACATGATCCTCCGAATCAGCGGTACCAACAGGAGCATCGAAACCATTCTCAGAACCAAACTCACGCTCGATGATAGCCACAAAGCGATCCTTCTCCTCACGAGTCTTGAGACTCGAGAAAAGAGCAAGAAGACGACGATCCTCAGGGGAGAATGTATCCTCAGGAAACAATGACTTACCCTGAGCGATCTTAGCCTCCAACTTCACAACCTCAAGAACGCGCTTCATGAGAATGTCGTACTCATCAGAACACTCCACACGAGTAAGCGTAGGCAACTCCTCAGCAAGAAGAGTGTTGTAACGCTCATCCAAAGCACGCATCAAAGACATGCTCTCCTCAGCCATACTATGCATCTTCTGCAACGCAGAACAAGCCATAGTAGATACCCCAAGCTGAACCGCACGAAGGGCAACTCCCTGAGCCTGCTCAGACTCCATACCAAGACGTACCAACTGCTCCAAGTTCATAACAGGAGCCAAAGACTTATTTTCCTCCATAAAAAACTAATTATTATTGCAAAAATCTATCATCATATCCAAAACAGCCTCCGTAGCCTCCAACTCCGACTGACGCTTATGAAGCCCTCGCTGGCAAAACACAAGCAACGACGGCACTAAACGCCGCGGAACGTCAATACGCGAGAAACCAGCATCACCAGAAAGATAAGGAAGCAAATCTGAAAGCTCCGACGGTACAATCTCCGAAACCTTACCCTTCGATGGCGAAACAGACTCAAGCCTATCTTCGCGGTTCAATCTACGTAACAAATTACCAGCTTCATTGCGAATCATCGTATAAAGATAGTTATATGGTGACATCGACTTATCGAAACGATCGTGACGCTCCATAATAGTCATCAAAGCCTGACTACGCAAATCGTCAAAGTCCTGATAATACTTGCCAAAGTGAGTATTCAAGACAATACTGATAACCTTGTGAATCTCGTCAAGCTCCCGCGACGTAACCTCAGAAACAGGATGAAGATAAAAGTCAAGCAATAGCTTCTTATCTACAACCAAACGGGCTGCAGTAACACTAACAATGTCACTGCCACTCTCGATATCATAATCAGCATCCTTCATATACACAATCTAACAAAGCTCATAATAAATACGATAAACATCCTGCAAATGACGTAACACTCGCATGCGAACATAACGATCAGTAATAGGCCACCAGTAAGAGTCACGAAGCTCGTCCACATAAACAGTAGGTCGAGCAGAATAATCAGAATCATTCCACTCTCGAGACGGAAATAAAGACGTCAACCCATCCCGACTAAACTCGGGGATAACATCCGAAACCTTAAGCGAACGCGAAAGCCACCACGGACGTGTCTCAGCAAAGCATACGCACAACCCAACACGACTATGGCGAATATAATAACGATCCGCTCGACAAAGCCAATTATAAAGAAGCCGAGAGCGCAAATGAGCATGACGACTAAGAAACAACCAAATAAGCCTACGCATGACAATCACCATTTAAAATAAGAACACTTCTAAAGCTTCATCTCATAAACCCTAACGAGATAGTCAAAAGCAGAAACCCGAGACCTAAAGTCGGAAATACGCCACCAAAAACCAGACGGAGCCAAGCAGGAAACATCTAAATCTGACGGAAACATCTTCGTCATAAAACGATAGTTAAACTCCGGAATCAATACAGACAAAAAATGGCGAGTGCTCCTAAAAGTATCAACCAAGTACCACGGACGCGTGACATGAAAACACCAACACATTCCGTCGTTATTTTCGACTCGCGCGCACGTATCAAGTATATAATAAGCCCGCGCACGCCGAGTCCAATACAATGCCACGCGACTCCTTCGACGCTCTGATGATAAAATATAATTACAAATAATCCTACTCAACCACTTATTCATGACTATAACAAGACTTCAAATAGTAAAGGACTCGAAACCGAGTAGTTCTATCGGCTAAAGGCCACCAATAACCACGCTTTAACTCCTCTTTATGAACATAAGGCTTACATCGATAGTCCGAAGGCGTCCACGATCTCGGCTTGAATAGAATCGTCAAATGTGACCTCGTAAACTCCTCTATAACATCTGACGTAAAATAATAATAAGGCAACCAAAAAGGCCGTGTATCCTCAAATGATAAACACAAACCAATACGCTGATGCGTATTGTAATAATACTCCGCGCGACATATCCAACGATAGATAATCCTCCGTCGCAAACTACTAATACCACACAGAATACTCCAAACTATTCTCTTCATCACACGTATGTCAACTTAAGCTTTATCCTGTAAACATCCTTCAAATAAGCGAAAGAACGCAATCGTGGCTCAACTATATTTATACCCCACCAATAACAACAACCATCATTAGTAACCCCTGTCGGAAAACGTGCCGTTAAGTTAGCACAATTGAACTCTGGACACAATACATGTAATAAGGAAAAAGCCTCACCTAATCTCGGCACCCACCACGGACACGTCGACATAAAACTAACACACATACCTAAATTGGGAATATCAGCACAATTGTGTATATAATACCGCTCCGCACGCTTTATCCACCTAAGTGTCGCCCGAAGCCTCCGCCGCTCGGACCGTAACACGTAATCTCTAACTAAGGAACAAAACATAACACACCTACCTATTTATTACCGGACCGTGTACTCGCAGTACGCTCTATTAAGGACCTAAGCAAAACCTCAACACCTACCTCCGACCCCAAAGCCTGCTGAGCCAAAGGCGAAAAGAAAAACCCAAACAGAGTCTTACCCAAACCTGCCTTCTGAAGCCGAAACTCGACAGAGCTCTCGTCCGTAGTAGCATAAACGTTCCGCAACAACAAACCAACAGACATCCGAACATCTATAGTCGGATACAACAACAAATCCGAAAGAAGAGACGACGGATCAACACTCCCAGACTTCGAAAAGCAAGCGACAATAAAATCACGGAACTTGAAATAAGAACTATCCAAAGCACGTGGACCCGCAAGCTCATAGAACTGAAGAAGCTGAAGAGCATTACGCATATGGCCCTCCGACTTCATGGCCAGAATGTGAAGCTCGTCCGCAGATAATCGAGTGCCACGACTCGCAGCTATCTTAGAAACATGAGCTTCAACCAACGGAAGAGGAATAGTACTAATATCAATATTCACACACCGAGACTTCAAAGTAGGCGAAATATCCTCCGTACCACAAAACATGAAAATCGTATTAGGAACACCCTCCTCGACAGTCTTCAATAAAGCATCGCTACTACTACGAGAAATTGCCTGAACCTCATCCAAGACCACAACACGACGGCCTTCTGGAACAACCATAAGCTGCTCCTTAAGACGTCGAATCCCCTCAATATTGCCCACAACCGTACCATCGAGCTCCCAGTAAAGACTCGAATTGGACGCAGAAGCCTCCTGACACCCAGCACACTCATTACAAACGTCGTCCTTGTGCTTAAACTCCGTACAATTCATAGCTCTGCCAAAAATACGAGCTATACTTGACTTGCCGCTTCCGAAGGCCCCTTTCAAAAACAAGGCCCGGGCTGCTATCCCATCAGCATGGGCTATACGCTTCAGAGTCGTAACAGCCAACTCCTGACCAACCATCTCGCCAAAGGTCTTTGGCCTATACAAATTAGCTAAATTCTGATCCTGAGCCATTACAGTATAGAAGACGTTAAATTGTATAACAAATCCGAGTTTGCGCGAAGCCAAAACTCGATATCCTGATCGTAAAAAACCTCAGATCCGAGCACCCAAGAGTTATCGCCGTCATAGCGAACCTCCTGAAAACCTCCCATAGTCAGCTTCACCAAAACCGTCTCTCCGACAGCAGGCTTCCGATTCTCTACAAGACAAGGACTACAATCAGGAAACAATGTATCAAACATTGCACAAGCCCCCTCCTGAAAACTTACATAATCCCGAGCAAAGACACAAACTGACGGATCGGACGAATCTGGACAAGAACCTGCATTCAAGCACTCCAAACCACAAGGAGCATCCACAAAGTCCCGACTAAGACGGTCGACAAACTCACCTAAACTAACAGACGACATAAAATATCAGATATAGAATTGATACTCCCTACCTAAACACCTAAGCGTTTGGATATAAATGGAACAGATACTGGAAAAACTCTATGACCTACAATCGAGTTCCTGCCACGAACATGCAAAGCAGTATCAATAACATGAACTGAGCTAACCCCTAAAGCCTTAGCAGCATCTTCCGGAGTAATACACCCAAAAACAAGATTCCCATCCATATCGTAAACATCAACGTAACTCAAAGCACGACGCAAAAAAGAACCTCTATCGCTAAATACTATCGACTCTATATCAGGTAAGTCGGAAGCCAACAAACAAAAATAATCGCCTATAGGACGCTTGTCGCGGACAGCAACTGTTACCTGTGGAGGCTTAACGTTCAATAGCTTAGCCATCTTCTGAACAGACGGCTCAGATAAAAATACATCGCCCGCACGTGATACAAGAAAAACCTCCTTCGACGTATTATCATACACCTTGGCAACACGAGCAGCTTCAAGACGTGATGGTAAAAGATCATAGTCATGCTCGTAAATAAAAACATACCCTCCAGACTGACGATATCGAGGATTTCCTTTACAGCACTGAATTACATGACCCCTGTTAACTCCAAGACTACGAGATGCCTCCGACGCACCATGATAAAAACCAACCAAGTCGCCATCTAAAGTGAATGCATAAACTCCCTTATCATGACGATAATAAGACTCCAAAGTTCGCAAATTAGAATCACGCTTCCCGGACCACGAAGAACCACCCAATGTCCCATTATAACCATTATGAAAACTATCATAATGATAAATAAAATAAGACTCCCAATCATCCAACAGCAACTGTAAGTGCTCTAAACGAGTAGATACAAGAGTTAGAATCTCTGAATACAAAAAAGACTTAGGGCCGTATTTACGACGAGCAGTATCTATCTTATGCCCACCATAAGAAGCTGTCAACTTATAAAATGAACGTTGACGTATCTTAGGACAAACAGTCTGACCTACATAATACTTGCCAGCAGGAGACTGATACACATAAATGTAACCCCTATACAACATAAAAAAATCCTATAATTTGTAAACGGCTACCACTCCGAATACAAGCTATAGGATACACCCGAATAAAATCGAGTAACTCTTAAACGTATAGCAGCACTAAAGTGGTAGACGTGCTAAATTTTAAGGATATATAATTGCTACTACCGTCCCAAGCAGTGAAACAACTTCTCAATATGAGATACAGCTGCACCCTCCTTAGAGTACATAAGATTACGCTTCTCGTTAGACCAAATAAGCTCCCAACGCCCCCAGTCTGGCTCGGTATACTCTGAAAGATAAACATCACAATGATTATCAGTCACCTGCGAGCAAGCCCACTCGTAAAAAGCCTGATGATCAAAAGAATTTCCTTTACCATCACCTGACTTGTAACCACTTGTATTTTTATAGGGTATATCGCAGTAAATCAATGAGTTAGATGGTATCTGCAAGTCACGATAATCTCCGCTGAACAACTTGACGTCACGCATGCCGCTATGATACTTCATAGTAAACTGACGATAGATAGATGCACGGTTCCGGTCCTGATACATCTTCCCGGCGTAGCCCTGAAAGTAAGTAGCCTTAAAGGAGCAACAGAACCCAACATAAGCTATAAACCAAGACGGATACTCATCCTTATGAGCCCGGATGTAAAGATAATCCTCCTTCGAGACCTCCTCCGGAAAGGTGTCAGCAGGAAAGCACCACTCACAGGTGCGCTCATCAAAGTAAACCTTCTCCTGAAGATATTTGAACATGTCAACAATGACATGATTATACTCATTACCCCAACGAGGACCACTCATGGCAGTAACAACATTGAAACCACCACCAAAGGCATCCACAAATAACTGATCCGGCGAACGCCTACGAGACTCCAAGATTGGAATTATCTGCTCAAGGATGCCTCCCTTGCTACCCATGTAAACCACTGTAAATCTGTGTTTTATAAAGTTTAACTAAACCTGAACTTTAAATTGGACAAAAACTGCTCCGTAAGGTCATTAAAAGGCATGTCTGGAAACATTAACGTAACACGCTTCCCATAACTGCTATAAAATGACTGAACCTTAGAACCAGCACGAAAACCCGTGTTCATCTCCTTGCCAAAGTCATTATCACAACAATAAGAAATATCATCAAACAAAGACAATACAATATGAGTAGCTTTCCGATTGCCTGCCAATGACGTAAAACCTAAGACGTTCCTATCTGGAAAACACATCTTAGCAGATAGGTAATCCGAAACACCCTCGGTGATAATAACAGAGCGATCCTGAAGATTCAATAACGAAAGACCTACAAGCCCAAAATGATCTATAACCGTATCCTTAACCTTTGAACCAACGGAGCGCGTATACCAAAAAGATACCCGCGCTCCAGATGGATTAGGAAGCCGCTCAATCACATCTACAGAAACACTCTCCGTAATCAGATTATTACGAACCTCGACACCTCCGCGAACCCCGCCCCACAACTCCAGTAACTGAAGCCACTGGTAATTCTTAAGACGAAAACCATCCGGAAGACGAATGTGATCAAGTGGCAAAAGCATAACAACTACTCTGACGCCTCGCCTGAAACCCCAGCAGCCTCAGCAGACGGTGAAACAACAGGCTCCAAGTAGTAGAACCCACCCCAACGACTCCGAATCTTGAATACATCGCCGACGAGATGCTGAACCTTATTCTTGATGACACGCAAATTGCGAATCTCAACCTCTAACTTCGTGCACAAGTCCGTAACACTCACACGATCCCCAACAGGAACCTCCGTCAAAAGACGCCAGAAAGAAGCCTGCATGTGAGTAAAGTCAACACTCACACCATCCTTCAAAACTACACTCTCACGATCAACACTTCTTGCCATAATTTAAAACTTTTGTTAAAATAAAATCTATAAAGACATCCAAAATGGACTCTAAGCCTGTGTAAGAACAGTATGGGAACCTAAGCTCACCGTACTGTGCGTCGCAAGACCCACTAAGTATGCTCTCTATGAACAACGTAGGATCATCTGGAATTCGTATGAGACGTATAAACCCAAACACTCCTAAGTCATCCCATCCGAAACACACCCGACCAATAGTCGAAGCATCAAGATGGATCGAAGGCAACTGTGGCTGCACAATCAGAACATCCATCAACTCCCACCGCAAGCGACGACGCAACTCAAACTCAAAATCCATAGCGCGAAAGTAAATACAATAAAGTAAATAACCAAATTGTATATATCAAAATGACGCTAAAAACGACTTACTAAGGCACTCCTCGCACAATGTGAACCCTTTGCCAGAACCCACATCAAACACTGCAGGACGACCACAGCACTTACAAGAATGAAACTCACGAGAACGCAAGGTGGTAACACAATCAACTGCAGTACCCCTAAAAAGCTTGTTCGGGTGAACACGCTTCGGACGCAAAACCGCCTGAATATAATACCACGGATTACAGCGCACCGGAATGACAAAGACACCCTTCGAACCCCCATGACCATCGGAGACAACCAACGGGGCGGAAAGCGGCCCTGACTTCAACATATACGGCTTATACTTATCACCCTCCAAGTGTAAGGTAGAACCGTCATACTTAGGAAGTACAAAAGACCAAATGTCCATAGGCAAATCCGACCGGAAAGAAAACAGATTCAAGTCACCCAACGAAATAGGAATGTCTGAAACATTGTCAGAAACCCCAAGAACCTCAAAAGAAATGACGCGGGAATTTAACCCCTGAAAGAACTGACTAACAGCCGCAACATCATTATAAGACCGAAATTCCAAGTCCACAAGCTGGCTCCCGCCAACATCCCAATGACTATCCGGATAACTCTGACCATAAAGAGAGTTAACTTGAGATACCCGAATAAAAGAATCACAAATACCTTGATCACACCCTAAAAGACTCGACGCAAAAAGATGTGATATAGCACGCGGATTTAGAATCCTGCCATAGGACGTCCTCTTTAATCTGAAGCGCAGAATATGGACCGTTTCTGGCTTCTTATGAGCCTTTATATCCTCGGCAGAAATGGAGGAGAATAAAGGACGCCGAGAAGCAAGACCTGAACGTCCGCAAGCATGGCAATCTGAAACGCTATTAACCGGAGAACCTGAAAGAAAACCATCAGCTCCTAATGAGACATCCGCAAACTGAAATACCGGAGTATTCGACACTAAAAACGACGAACAAACCCCCCTACACAAATCAGTACGCAAACACCGAGGCATGGTAAAATCAGGAAAACCTGTCGAGGAAAGACCCTTCTGCTCCTGATACCGACGAACTCCATCCAAGCTCGTATGAACCCAATGCAACAACGATATGTAACCATTAAATGGGCGCTTATCGAAAAAACCTGACTCGTCATCACAAATCATAGACACCAGAGACTCAAAGAAAGGCAGATCACGTAAAGACCTCAACTTATACAAGTTCAAGCCTGACGCAACCTCCCGATGAAGCAACGGAGTCAAACGACGTCCAAAAGACACTAAAGACTGCTCAAGGATGGTACTATAACGATACCCATTAACCTCAAAACGAACACCAAGATCACCCGTAAACCGAGAATACCACTCAGTCGGAATCCACTGACCGTCGTCGAAGCTAAGACGCGCAGCACGCTTCTCGATACACTCCAAAGGAGTCAACGGATACTGAACCAACGGTGTGGCCTTAAAGCGTATAGGTAACTTACCACCACGACTTGCAGCATACGTAAGCCAACGCTTCGTAAAGGCATAAAGCCACTGCCAATCAGACTCCTCCTCGTAACCCGAAAGAACAAGACCAATCTTAATATCCAAACACCCCCTATGAATCATGAAGCGCATATAGGACTCCAAGGCATCCTCTGAAAGACCCTTATTATAAAGACTGTTCCATATTCGAGGACTAACACCCTCAATAGGAGCCGTGCCGCGACGAAAACCTAAGGCAAAGAGAAGCTCCATAGCATCTTCGTCCTTCCCGAGCTCCTCCATACGCATATTGCTGAACGTAACCGTAGGAAACACATCCTGAACCTTAGCTACCGTGCCCTTCCAGTCTGTCAAATAATTGAGATTATAGGCGGCGAGCTTAACTGTATCCGACGCACTCCGAAGCTTAGCAACACGCGCCATAGCAACAATGGTATCCTGAGACTCCTCCTGTAAACCTCCCGCAAGATGACCCTCAGCACAGAAAGAACAGTTGCCTGCAAAACCACAACCCTCGGCAGCCGAAACCATAGCCAAATTGGTATTACCACCATTGCCGCGAATATAACCCGCAGCAGCCCCAAGTAAACCTGCAGGCTTAGACGACCCTAAACAAAAGGTAGCATGATCTGGAGCATCCTCACGAACACGGTAGGTAGACACAATTCTATTGCCGGACCACTCAAAAGAATAAGCCTGCGGCTGGTAAAAACAAAAAGCACCTTGACTATGCCATAAGTAACTCAAATATTGATCCACCGTAGTAGTAGACCGTGGAAAAGAACCCATAGCATCAAAAAGAAGCTTCTCGTCCCACGCCTGACCTAAGTACATGAAGTCTAAGTAACTATAACGTCCGTCACCAAGAGATCCACACAAAGCATCAGCATAAACAACAGACGCACCTCCCGCATAAATAATAGGGACGTCTGTACGCGAACAACGCTCTGTATACGACAAGGGAATAGGCTTATCACACCTGCTGAATGTAGCAAGCATCCACGGAACAACTGGAATCTCATAAAGACACGAAACACTAAAACCGACAATGTCAAAATGAGACGGATCGAGATGAGACGAAACCCCAATAGCATAAGGAACCTGCTCCTTATCATACCAACGGATATCATCCCTATGCGGTAGAAACGCAAAGTCTATAAATACGTCCGGACAGCATGTCTTAACCCAGTCGAGTAAAACTGTAGGGGTCATCGAATGAGTCTTATCAAAAGACGACGACGGAAAGACTATAAGCAACTTCAGAGTAGAAGCAGCATAAGCATCCATAGACATCAGCCCCGCATCCAGATTGTAAAATTCACATCCGTCATGCAAAACTGACTTATACCTCTCTATAAAGCACTCACTACGTGTCATCGATTATCAAAACAATAGTCGTGGCTATAAGATCCGAACTACCCCATCCACTGACCTATAGCGTAACACTGGGCCATCTGGAGAAAACCGAACGCAGTACGATGCTGATAATCCACATCAAAAAAACATACATCTTCAATATATGATATCATCTAAACAACCTTCATGCAAAAAAAACTACATATCCGACAGGTCATAGTCGCAGGACACGTAACCGCGAGACTCCAAGGCATCGGCCATACGTGACGCACGCTCCATAGGCCAGTCATAACCCACAGTCTTCGGCAGAAGAAGCCACGCAGAGGACAACAACGTGTAAACCTCAGACTCGAAATCCACCGAACCGTCCAACGGCCGAGAAAGCATATACATGTAATGACCCTCGTCGGAATTCCCGACCGAACGACCATAAGCATAAACGTTAACCACAAGGCAAACTACATCGCCGAGACCATGCAACGTGGCATCTGAACTCTGAGGACGCCGACGAACCAAAACCCTGAGCTCACAGCCGTCCGGATATTCGTCGTACTGACGCTCAGCAAGATACCGATAAGCGTCTCTACGAATACTATAAGGGTCGTCAAATACAAGAGTCCCGAAGATACTGCTGTCATCATCCGCTCGACTAATAGTCATGTTAGGACAAACAGACAGTCGGGCTAAACACATACCAAAATCGTTTTTCATAGTACAATAGAATAATAAAACAGACAATCTACAACCGAGGCTTAAAAAATATCACAGACCGTGTTATGATTAAACAACACGTTTCCGAAAATGATAAGTTATACCATAAATACCAACACCACACCCATCATCGAGATCATACCCCAAAGTCCACATGGTATTGAGCTGAGCCTGAGTCGGACTACCAACACACGAAGGCCAACGATAATACGAATTAAGCTGAACCAATATGTAACCCATCCGATGCATATAGTCATCTGCATTGGGAATATCTGGAAAAAGACGCTCGGCTATAACTCTATGTAAAGATACGATAGCACAAACAGACTCATAAGTTTCTTCAGGACCCATACGATAGCTACAAACCTTACCGTCGGGAGCAACCCAGAACTCATTTGCAATCCGAGACTCTCCGTCTACAGCCCACCAGTCATCATCAAGCTCTTTCATAACACAATAACATTAATATAACTCATCGGAAACCGACTTAAGAATAAACCGCCTATGAATAGGACGACCCATACCGTCTTTCTGAAGATATCTAACCATAAAGTAAACATAACAAACCGACGAATCGCACCTAACACGATAAACAACCGATCCACGTAAATCGTCGGTCCCAGATACAGAGTGACGCCTAACAAAAGATGCAAGAATCCTACTACTCCGATCTAACGGACTACCCGGATCTCGCAAACGATAAAGAGACGCCAAAAAGTCAGGCTCGCCCTTAAAGACCCGATCGCAAAAAGCCGATTCTATAACCTCCGACAAAGCACTCATAACTCACCCGGCTTAAAAGCAAAAGTATCCAAACCAACACAACCAACATACGTGTACGTACCACACGACAGAGACCCGCCAATACGCTTCAAGTGAACATTGAAGGTAACGTCACAACTGAATTCTCCGTCCGTAACACGGAACACACGAACAACTGTCTCTGCATCAAGTGTCTTATCAGAAATAGAAACTAAAGCAGGACTACCAGACAGAATGCCTGACTCGCGCAAACCAATACAATAGTCCTCTAAATGAGAAAAGTACTCAAAGGACCGACCTGAAAACAATGAATCAACGAAAGCTGCAAAAGGAAGCATAATCAAAGTATTTGTTATTCTGACACAAATATAAAAACATTAATTTTATTGTGCAAATAAAAAGGAGGAATCTTTAGACTCCTCCTCCAAAAATAATCCTAAGCGAACTATTTAGTCTGAGCCCCGGCCTCCTCGCCAGCAGCCGTGACCTCAATAGACGGATAAGCCTTCTTGACCTCGTCAGCGATATGCTTCACAAACTCGTCAAGAGACATCGAACCGCTATACCACGCAGGAAGCTCCTTATAACGCGAAGCATAAGCCAAAGCTGCACGACCCCGGGCCAAAGAGTTCAAAGGAAAATGACACTTGCCGTCATTCACATCCGGAGAATCCTTCGGGAAAATACAATCCGTCCGAGGAGCAGCCGACGAGTCTACAACCCACTTCATCGAAGAAGCATAGTAAGGATCATCCTTATGCTCCTCGACAAAAGACTTAGCCTGTGCCAGATTGCGGTCATAATCCTCCTTGATCAACTCGGAAATGGAATGATTCTTTCCATTGGGCGAAAAGTACTCAATCCCATACAACTCACGACCCTTCTCGTCCTGCTTGCCAAGACTACCCAAATAACCAATAGTCTGACCAATAGACATCAAATCCACACCATCCCAATCCCAATTGAGAGTAGCCGACGTCTTCTCCCAGTTGGCATCCTGATAAGGATTAACAACGCCCGGACGAATGAACTCCGGAGTAAGGCCCGACTCCGAAACATAAACACTATCGGAGACATGATCCTGATCAGAAACCTCACGAGAAGCATTCTTCATGGTGCGAATAAAATCCACATAGTTATAAGCATCATATTTACCCTTCGCAAAGTTCAGAAGAGCGATAATAGCCTCAACCCTCTTATAGAAGTTGAAAGGAACAATCACCTCTAAAGGATAGTCAGTATCCTCAGGGTCTTCATAGGCGTAGAATATGATCTTATCCGGATGAAGAGAAACAAAACCGTCATTACCGTCACCCAGCTTGTAATACCCTGACACAAATTTATCATTGTCAACCACAATGGTGAACCCATCGTCATTACGCAAGTACTTCGAAAGCTTCTCAAACCACGGAAGTGTGTCCTCGGAATCCGAAACCCTCGCCGAATCTGAAACTCCAATATTAGCCTTCTTTACACTCTGAACAACATCGATAAAGTCATAGGCATCATCTGTGGCCTGTACAAACCAAAGAAGTGCCAAAATAGACTCAACCTTCTTGTAAAAGTCAAAAGGTACGACAGTTTCATAAGGATCAGAATCTGCATCTGACGGATTCTCGTAAGAGTAGAATACAATCTTATCCGGATAAAGAGAAATATGACCCTCATTGCCGTCGCCAAGCTTGTAGTAACCGGAAACAAGGTCCTTAGTATCATCCTCAACTGTAAAAGAACTGTCCGCATGAAGACGCTTAGAAATAGTATCGAACCACAACGAACGATCGATATCTCCTGATACTGAAATCTTAGTATCACCATCGGAAACGGCTGACGCAGGCTTAAGAAGATAAGTGGCAGACGTAGTCGAAGACAACCCGGGAGAATAAGTACATGACAACCCAAATTTATCAGCTACACGACGCACTGCCTCGGTAACAGCCTTACCACGACCGCCCATAGATACCTCAAAGTAATCCCCTTCATCCTCTACACTAATCGACGGACCTGAAGTATTCCCAGATGAAGCAAGCGTACTCGGAGCCTCGGCTTCTAAGGCCGCCTTAAGTTCAGGCGCCGACACCGAAGCTGACGACGTAGAAGTACTCTTATCCGAAGCATCCGAAACTCGCTTACCACCAAGCCACCGAACAGGAGTTGAGTCTTCAACCTTCCCAAGCGACGCCAAATCACCATACACATGGGACGCCTTAGCGTCAATGCCGTAATCGAAACCACGACGCTTGCCATCCGACGTCCGAGCCTCAACCGTAATCTTAGGCTCCTTGTCCTTACTGTAAGCCTTAACACTCACAATAGCACCTCCGAGGTCCTTCAAATCCAAAGTAATGCCCTTAATCTCTGCAGGCTTACCGGAAACCTTAAAGTTCTCCTTCACAAGCTTCAAAGCACCCGAAATCTTAGAAAGATCAGAAGCCTTCGAATCCGAAACCTTAGCACGCTGAACAGGCTTGCCTACGCGCTGACCGCCGTCCACCTTCGAAACATAATCCCGACCCCGAGTGACTCCAGAACCCGAAGGACGAGCATGATTGACAGGACGACCCAAACGCTCTCCAGACATATAACGAACAGGAGAACCACCATTCCGATTCTTGGCGTCCACATACACCGCATCAGACACCGCATCAGACACCTTCAAGTCCTCCAGCTTATCTACATCCTCCCCGGCATGCTTCTGTAAAGCGTCAATAAACCGACGGAACTTATTGAGCTTCTCACCAGCCTCCTTGCCAGAAATACCCAAGAAACGAGCCAAGTCGCCCATCTCAGACTCTGACAAATTGCGCTTACTCGAACCCTCAACTACCACAGAATCCCCGTCCAAGTACACATCCACATAGACAAAAGGAGCATCCGGCTTCTCGCCCGTGTAAATACGATACCCGTCACGACGCGGCATAACCGTAACAAAAGACTCAAGACCCGCCTTACTCAAAGCACCCTCAAGGTACTCCTTAAGACGCTCGTTGGAGTCACAAACACGAGAATAGCTGTCATATACAACCTCCTCGAATAAACCACCCTGTTTACCCATAACAGCTGAAATATAGAAATAAAACAATAACTACTTCTGACGACCGGAACTACGACGATTCGCAGGGTAACGGCCCGGAACACTCGAACCAATATCCGACATCCGAGTAACACCATCACAATCTACAACATGCGTCCAAGCACGCTGATTGTAGGAGTAATCCAATGGCTTGTCGTAATCAGGACCATTAGCAATCGCAAGAACCTCACGACCCCCATCCTTCAAACTCGTACGACCCTGCTTGTGCAAAATCCATGCAACACGTGACAAGTTCTCCGGACTATGATCCGACTCCAAAGATGCAAGAAGCTCCTCGTCAGACTCCACAGAATCCTGCGTCTTCATAGGATAATCCCCATACTGATCGATGTAGATAGCCTCGTAACGGGAATTGTCCTCCGAAAGAAAGTGATCCTGAAACAAAAACAAGGCTACTTCATCATAATTTATTTTTTGACTGTCTGACCCAACAGCCGGGAATAACAACGTAGGCTTGCCAGACGCTGCATCTACTGCTACTACATGAACAAAACCAGCGTCTGCATAAATGTCGCCCGAACGAGGCGTATCTCCCGTAACAAACTTAGGAACCCCGGCATTATCTACACGAATAAGTCCATTCGTATACCCATCGCCAAGAGGAGCGACCACAAAGTAAGCCTTATCCCCATAAACACTATTAAGCATAGGCTCCCCGAACTCCTTACGAAGCTCGCGCGCAGCACCCTCCAAGAAGTCATTGGCAAAATCCTGACCAACGCTATCAGAAACACCATACTTGCGGGAGGCATCCCCCTCAAACTCAGCGTAACTATAAGCGGCATCGGAATCCGGATAATCACCATACTTCTCCATGTAAGCCTCCTCGTAATAATCCGAGTCCTCCGGAAGGGCTTCCTCGTCCAAAAGAATCTCAGCAACACGGGCATTATCCTCATGGCTGAAGAGAACCTCGTCGAGAACTTCAACTTCACCCGACTTGCCGTAAACCTTCACCAAATAGACACTCCCCGGAATAGTCGTAACATCTGTATCCGTAGAAGCAGGACCAAAAGTACTATACGGCTTACCATTACCATCCACACGAACCACAGCCTCAGACGCCCCAGACGTGTGAGGAATGCCCAAAAAGTAAAAGGCATCTCCATACTTGTTTTTATACGGAAACCCAAAATCCTCCGTAAGACGAGCCTGCTCCGACAGAATCTCATCATCAGACAGCTGAATATCGCTCAACGACATATCCTCTACAAACGAACTCATAACTATACTAATTTTTTATTGACAACGCAAAGTTAATTAAATTAATGCAAACGTCCAAATCATCGCTGCTCCTTAGGCATCCGTGCCAGCTTAACATCATTCTTAAAAGGATTCAAAACTGACAACGTAAACTTAGAACCACTCTTATCAGACGACCCCGAAACATTCAAAAGAAAACCATGATCCATATCATGAGACGGAACATAAGTGAGCTGAATCTCATAATCTCCCGAAACCGCATTGACAGAGATGTACTTAAGAAAATCCTTGCCCTTAAAGCTGTCCGTAAGAGGCTTATTGACAACACGAGACTGAAGGTCCTCTAAAGACTCCTTCTCCTCAGCAGAAAGAGAGTCGCCATCAAGACGTGACGAAACCTTAGACAAAGCCTGCGTGAAAGACTTATAAGCCTCCCAGTCCAAAGCCAGAATAATAGGCATCGAAAAAGTCATAGACGACAAAGACGCATCTGTCACTCCTGACGCACCCAAAAGATAAAAACCCTCCGGAAGCTTACAAGAACCATAACCAATCATGGTTGTCTTCGTATTATCTAAGGCACTCTTAGCATCCGCCTCCTTAAGCAAGGAATCGATAGCCTTCTTCTGCTTCGCATCCCAATCCCTATCAGCCTCAAGCTCCTTACGGATGGACTCCCAGATACCCCAAATACCTAAACCGCCAAGAAGACTCTTGCCTATAGCTCGACGAAAATCCTTAAACTCACTCTTCAAGGCGCGACCAATAGCACTACCCTTCGGCTTATCGTCCGACGCATCTACAACAGAAAGACTGTCCAAAATGCGAACTGCATCCTCAACAGAAACATCGGTGTCAAAACCCGAAACACATTCATAGAAACTATCACCCATACAAACTACCTCCTATGAGACTGGCGTAACTTCTTGTAGAACGGCATCACATCATAGTAACGAAGACGATCCGACCCTAACTTATCAAAAGCGAGATCCAAAGCAGAAGACCATAAAGACTGAGACATATCCGGATAAGGAATCCTACTAAGCTCCGAACGTGTCTGATAAGTCACCCAACGCTTCTCCGCGTCCTGAGAAACAGGTGCCGAGCTACTAAAAGCAGTAGATGATGGGCGCGGTGAAAACACCGCCTTCTCGAGTCTACTGTAGTCTCCAACACTCGGCGAAACAACCGCATCAAATTCTATATCAGTGCTATCCTTCGGAAAAGAATGAATTACAACACCATCCGTATCTGGAAACAAATCCTCAACAAGCCAATCAGTGTCTGTCTCGCCGCGAAAACGATAAGTAACCCCATCTATATCAACCAAAGAACCTATAGAACCACTGGTAGCATCCAAAACCTCATCCGACGTCAGAAGCGAAAACGACGCAGAATCCGAAAC
>ENA-USYP01000843-USYP01000843.1-human-gut-metagenome-genome-assembly--contig:-NODE-843-length-27203-cov-6.274202_pt1 | contig 27203 bp, 21 predicted proteins | sample MGYA00250065_ERZ773512 | MGnify/ENA primary metagenome ERZ773512 (study PRJEB29103, sample SAMN06112003) | human gut metagenome | biome: human gut; feature: ankylosing spondylitis patient; material... | reverse complement strand
CAGAGTAAATCAGGACATCCGATTTGGATGCCCTGATTTTTTTATTAGACGAAAAGAACTCGATACCGACACCCATGCGCGAAGCGCATTTTAATCAGAGGTGAGGCAGGATTCCTGCGAATTGCGGAACGCAATTCACGGGATGCCGGGAAGCGAGTTCGAGCCTCGTAGCCCGCATACGGTGGTTCGTGTTGAAAATCGGAAGGAAACCAGCAAAGATTTCCCTCGCAAATACCGCTTTTTCTGAAGGAGGACTCTGCGCTTTTTGCCGGAGCAGGGCAGCGAAAAATGCGTAATACGCTGAGGACCCCCGGCAGAGCCGGAGGTCCTCATGATATAGGCTGGAAGATTTAGTCAACGGCGATGACGGCACCGTCAAAGTTTTCGGCGATGTAGTTCTTCACGGCGTCGGAGTGCAGGGCCTCGGCCAGAGCCTGGATGGCGGCGTTGTTCTCGTTGCCCTCTTTGCAGACCAGCACGTTCACATAGGGGGAGTCGGAGGATTCCAGAGCCAGAGCGTCCTCAACGGGGTTCAGACCGGCGCCCAGCGCATAGTTGGAGTTGATGACGGCGAGATCCACCTCGCTGGCGATGCTGGGGATGGTAGCGGCTTCCACCTCGGTGAAGGTCAGGTTCTTGGGATTCTCCACGATGTCCTTGGGGGTAGAGGAGAGGTTGGAGTCGTCAGCCAGCTTGATGAGACCCTGAGCTTCCAGCAGCAGGAGGGCACGGCCTTCGTTGGTGGCGTCATTGGGGACGGCCACGGATGCACCGTCAGGCAGGCTGTCCAGAGAATCGGACTTGCCGGCGTAGATGCCCATGGGCTCGATGTGCACGCCGGTGACGCTCACCAGATGGGTGCCGCGGGTGGCGTTGAAGTCATCCAGATAGGGGACATGCTGGAAGTAGTTGGCGTCCTCCTCGCCGTCCTCCACAGCGGTGTTGGGCACCACATAGTCGCTGTACTCGTGGATCTGCAGGTCGATGCCCTGCTCAGCCAGAATGGGTACGCACTGCTGCAGAATCTCGGCGTGGGGGGTGGGAGAAGCGGCCACATTCAGGGTGACGGTCTCCTGATTTTCGGCGGGCTGCTCGGTCTGCGCGTCGTCGGCAGTGTCGGCCTTGGCAGAGTCATCGGACTTGCTGCCGCAGGCGGTGAGGGACAGGGCCAGCGTCAGGGCCAGCAGAGTGGCAAAAATCTTGTTTTTCATGTTCTTTTCCTCCAATGAATATCAGAATTGATGAATTTTATATTTCAAGCGCTTGCCGGAATACCCTTGTGCACATAGGGAGACAGGCGATGAAAACATATGCGTAGCGGCCCGCTTATTTCGTATGGGCCAGACGGGCCAGCAGGTCGAAGGTTCCCGGCTTTTTCGTACCGGTATCCAGCCGCTTGTCGATCTTCTTGGACAGCCAGCCGAAGAGGGACTGGACGATCTGCACCATGATGATCAGAATCACCACCGTCACCCACATCACAGAGGTGATGAACCGCTGGTGGCCATACCGCACGGCGATGTCGCCCAGACCGCCGGCGCCTACGGTACCGGCAATGGCGGTGTAGCCCAGAATGGTAACGATGGAAATGGCCCCGCCCAGTACCAGAGAGGGCTTGGCCTCCGGCAGGTAAACCTTCCGGATGATCTGGAAGGTGGATGCGCCCATGGACTGGGCGGCCTCCACCACACCGGCGTCCACCTCTGCCAGAGAGGTTTCCACCATACGGGCAATGAAGGGAGCCGCAGAAACCACCAGCGGCACGATGGCGCCTCTGACGCCGATCTTGGTGCCTGCCACCAGCTTGGTGAAGGGCATGATGGCCACCATCAGGATGATGAAGGGAATGGAGCGGCCGATGTTGACAATCCAGCCCAGAATCCGGTTCACCAGCTTGTTGGGGCAAATGCCGTGGGGCTGGGTAACGGTGAGGGCCACGCCCAGCGGCAATCCCAGCAGATAAGCGAACAGGGTGGAGATCAGCACCATCACCAGCGTATCCCGGGTGCCGGTGAGCAGGATGCCGCCGTATTCCGACCAGAATTCAGAAATGACCTCAAGCATGATACTCCACCTCCTCTGCGGTGATATTGGGTTGGGAACGGATATAGCTCAGGGCCTTGGCGGCCTCGTTTGGATCGTCCGGCAAAAGCAGGAGCATGGTGCCGAAGGCCTTGCCGTCGATGGTGCGTGTGTCGGCACCTAAAATCGTGACCTTCACGCCGCAGTCAATAGCAAGGGAGGCGATGAGGGGATCGTAGACCGTGCCGCCGTTGAAGGAGACCCGGACGGCCCGGGTGCCTGCGGGGTACTGCTTAGCGCTGACGCCGCCGGGATACACCAGACGGCGGGCCGCGTCGGTGGCGGGATGGGCGAAGATGTCCTCCACCCGGCCTTCCTCGGCCACTTCGCCGCCGTCCAAAATGGCAACGCGGGTGCAGATCTCCTCGATAACGCTCATCTGGTGGGTGATGATGACCACCGTGACCCCCAGTTTTTGGTTCAGCTCCTTCAAAAGCGCGAGGATGGAATTGGTGGTGGTGGGATCCAGAGCGGAGGTGGCCTCATCGCAGAGAAGCACCTTCGGGTCCGTAGCCAGCGCCCGGGCGATGGCCACCCGCTGCTTCTGACCGCCGGAGAGCTGGGCGGGATAGGCACTTGCCTTTTCCTTCAGACCCACCAGATCCAGCAGCTCCAGCGCCTTTTTCTCAGCCTGGGCCTTGGGTACACCGGAAAGCTCCATGGGGAAGCAGACATTTTTCAGACAGGTCCGCTGCATCAGCAGGTTGAAGCCCTGAAAAATCATGCTGATCTTTTTCCGGGCCTGCCGCAGCTCTTGGGGGGAGACGGTACGCATACAGGACTTGCCGTCCGCCTGCTGCTCCATCCACGTCAGCTTCTGACCGTTGACGGTGATGCTGCCGCTGGTAGGCCGCTCTAAAAGGTTGATGCAGCGGACCAGCGTGGACTTTCCCGCACCGGAGAAGCCGATGATGCCGAAGATCTCGCCGTCTCCGATCTCAAGGGAGACGTCCTTAACGGCGTGGACTCCATCGCCGGTATCTCCAAAGGTCTTGCTGATATGTTCCAGCTTGATCATAATATCCTTCTTTCGTTGCTGCTGAAAATAAAGAGGGCGGAAAGCGTCGCCGCTTTCCGCCCTTCTGAACAGCATAACTGTTACACACAGGAGAGGTTTTTCGCGGAGGCGCACAAAGGCTTGGGCATGGTCATCATCCCCATGTCCATCATGCACATCATCATACCAAAGCGAGTTACGATCATGTTGGTGCGTCTCCTTTCTGTCACCGGTGTTCCGGTTCCGTTTTCGATGGGCATAGCGTAGCACTGTTGTCCGCCCCTGTCAACGGGGAAAATTATTTTTGGAAAAACCGCAGAAAATCGGCAGGGTCAGCAAAACTGTTTTGTGCAAATATCAGCTATACTTTGAACTGGCATAGCGAATATGAGATAATTGAACGGGAACAGACCGGGACGCTGTCAGCAGTCCCGGCCTGTTTTTTTTAATTAAGACAAAATGGCATTTGCACTCCGGACCGGCCCCATCCGGTCCGGAGTGCAGCGGAGACCTGCGGATCTCCGGCGGGGAAAAAGGAAAGATAGGAAAGATAAAAATAGGAAGATAAGGTTTCAGGAAAGATTAGGAAATAAGGAAAGATAAGGAAATAAGGAAAGATATAAAAATAGAGGTGTGTTGAAGGGGCTTATTCTGCCAGCAGCTTGCCCATGGCGCGGCAGGCTTCCAGCGTATCGCCGTCAGGGGTTTCCTGACAGATGACGCTCTCACAGACCAAGTTGATCCCGGCGTCATCACAGTCCTTTTCCCAGGACCGCATCCATTCGCCGTCGCCCCAGCCGTAGGAGCCGAACAGCGCCACCTTCTTGCCGCTTAAGTGGCTCTTGCAGGCGGAGAACATAGGCTCAAACTCCATTTCCTCCAGTACCTCAGAACCCATAGCGGGGCATCCGAAGGCCACGGCATCCACGCCGCTGAAGGTGGAAGCGTCCACCTGTGCGGCTTCTAACAGGGCGGCGTCGGCTCCGGCACTCTTCATGCCCTCCAGAACGGCCTCCGCCATCTGCTTGGTGTTGCCGGTGCCGCTCCAATAAATCACTGCGGTTTTCTTCATCGTAAAAATCTCCTTTCTTGCGGGATCGGTCATTGACCGTTGGTATATCAGACTGCGACGGCCAACTGGTCAATGCCGGAACCGGCACGCCAGAGGGCGCAGTAGATATCGGTGCATTTGCGGAACTTATCAAACAGCCGCCGGGCCAGTGCCTCGTCGCCGTAAACCTTCCAGAGACCGGCGCACTTGTAGTTGACGGCATGATTTTCGATGAAGCCCCGCACATCCTGAGGCGGATAGCTGAGGAACAGTCCAACCTCATGGGGGAATTCGCCCCCGGAGCGGAAGCGCTTGGCCAGATAGGCCACGCACTGCTCACTGCTTTTACCGGAATACCCGGCATCTGCCAGCAGCGCTTCCGCCAACTGGTCCTTCAGGTCCACCCGCAGCTCAGCGGGACGGTAGAGGTACAGCAGCGCGGTGTGGTCCTGATAGCGCAGAGGCAGCAGCCGCAGGCCCTTTGGGACCAGAATTCGATTCAACTCCCTGATCTCCGCCGTCAGCTCTGCCAGAGAGGTGAACGGCGCGGGGAAGATGGTGCCGGTTTTGATCCCGGCCAGAGTCGGTGCGCATTGCCGCACCAGATTTTCCTCAGACATACCGTGACCTCCTTGCTTGCTCGGACTGCTAACGGCGGTTCTCACGGCACAAGCGGCACGCCGGTGTGAGAAGCGTCCGCCTGTGCGGTGATGATTGTGGTTAGATAACCTTAACTGCTGGGGGAGAAAAAGTGAAGCTTGACCCCTGTGACTGTATCTTATCAAAAGCTTGGAGCCGTATCCGCTCCAAAACGTCGGGTACGGCTCCAAAACAGTGAATGTGGCAAAATAATCCTGAACAGAAGAAGCGGAAGTCCATGTCAGACTTCCGCTCCTGTATGATTGCGGTCAAATCCGCCTTTCCGCGTCAGCATCCGAGAGGGAAACCGGTTTTTCGCCCAGTTGGGGCGCACAGCTGTCATATTCCGCACCGGCCCGGTACTCCCGGGGAGAAACGCCGATCACATCCCGGAAGGCTCTGGCGAATTTGCTGGCATTGTCATAGCCAAACTGACAGGCAATATCCAGCACCGTCCGGTCGGTTTCCCGCAGCAGCGCCGCCGCGCCGTGCATCCGCTGCGAGCGGGCGTAGGCTGCCGGAGACATGCCGTAGACCCTGGCGAAGCTGCTCTTGATCTGCGCCTCGGAGACGTTGAACTGCTGGGATAAGGTTTTGAGGGTCAAGGTCCGGTCTGGTTCCGCCAACAGGCAGGTCTTGACCTGCTCCGCCAGAGTGACCTGCGCGCTGGTGCAGCCGTGAGAGGTCTGCCCGTCCTCCGGGGACAGGGTACTGAGAAATAGGAGAAGTTCCAGAAGCTTTACCTTTAGATATCCCTTGCGGATATCCTCCGGGACGGCGTACAGCTCAGAAAATACGTGCTTTACCCGCCGGGAGGACCGGGCAGTGAAAACCGTCCCGCCGGGGCACAGCTTTTCCATCAAGGTAGTCGGCCGCACTTCCACATCGCTGAGAATGCAGGAAAGGCACTCCGGCGCGGCAGCGGGATCAATGGTGACGGTGATTCCGTGGTAATGACCGGTGGGGAAGCGGCTGTCCGGAGGCAGGGAAGAGGTGCGGGCTACCGCCAGATCTCCCGGAGACAGATAGAAATAGCGGCCGTTTTGCCGGTATTCCACCCGCCCCTCCAGACAGTGATGGATCTCCAGCCGTTCCCCGGAACCATCCCGCAGTTCCCGGCAGGCACGGGCATGAACATCCCGGTAGTCCAGCTCCATACCGGGGAATACCCGGTACCGGGTCACAGCGGCTTCACCGCCGGAGGCGTCCGGATAGAGGCGCAGAGGATCGGCCTCGCAGGGGTTGGGGGATGCGCAGGCGGGCGCGAAAGCAGAAGCGGAAAAACGCATAGGATACTCCTTTATAGAAGTTAGACAGATCTAACTTATGATAGCATATGAATCAAAGAAGCGCAAGCAGTCCGTTGAAATACGTTAAAATATGTGTTTTCAGTTGCCTTTCAGCTATTCAGATGCTATAATGAAGCGATTGCTGTCGGACGGAAGGCGGCAAAGCGACTTCCTGACCGGCAGAGCTGTTTTAGGGTTTACAGTGTTCTGAGGGAAGAAACACGAGGAGGAGAAATCAATCCATGAAGCAAAAACTGAGTTTTAAAGAATACATCTATGTGGCCAGTATGCTGTTCGGTATGTTCTTTGGCGCAGGAAACCTGATTTTCCCGGTTTATATGGGACAGGTGGCCGGACGGAACATGTGGGCGGCCGTTCTTGGCTTCCTGATCACCGGCGTGGGCCTGCCTCTGCTGGGCGTGGCTGCCTTGGGCATCAGCCGCAGCAACGGCCTTTTTGACCTCAGTCATAAGGTGAGCCGTCCCTATGCGTTCTTTTTTACCTGCGCCCTTTATCTGACCATCGGGCCGTTTTTCGCCATTCCCCGGTGCGCAACGACTTCCTTCACCGTGGGTCTGGAGCAGATTCTGCCCCACGATGACAAAAGCTGGCTCTACCTGCTGCTGTTCTCTCTGCTGTTTTTCGCTGTGACGTTGGTCCTTTCTCTGCGACCGGGCAAGATCCTCACTTATGTGGGCAAGGTCCTGACTCCCTGCTTCCTGGTGTTCCTGGCGATTATGGTGTTCGTGACGATCCTGCATCCCACCACCAGCATCGGCGCGGTGGAGCCTCAGGGGGCTTATGCCGCACAGCCCTTCTTCACCGGCTTTCTGGAGGGCTATAACACCATGGACGCCCTGGCAAGCCTTGCCTTCGGTATCGTGGTAGTGCAGGTGATCCAGGGTTTGGGTGTGGAAAAGGCGGAATCCGTGGCCATGACCACCGTCCGCTCCGGTATTCTTAGCTGCCTGCTGATGGGCGTGATCTATCTGCTGGTGACGCTGATGGGCGTCTGGAGCCGGGGCGCGCTGGAAGCCGCTCCCAACGGCGGCACGGCGCTGGCACAGATCGCCCAGCACTATCTGGGCAAGGCGGGCTTGTTGGTGTTGGCTGCCACCGTGACGCTGGCCTGCCTGAAAACGGCGGTGGGCCTTATCACCAGCTGCGCGGAGACCTTCGTGGGGATGTTCCCCAAGGGCCTGTCCTATCGGAATTGGGTGTTCGTGTTCACGGGCATTTCCTTCCTGCTGGCCAACGTGGGCCTGACCGCCATCATCACCTACGCTGTGCCGGTGCTGATGTTCCTGTATCCCCTGGCCATCACCTTGATCCTGCTGGCGCTGCTGGGCCACTTCTTTGACCATGACCGGGCTGTGTACGCCTGGGTCACCGGCCTGACTCTGGTGGCGGCTTTCTACGATCTGCTGCGGACGCTGCCGGATCATCTCCGTGCGGTGCTCCATGTGAATGGCTTGGTCGACACTGTGGGCAAGGCGCTGCCCTTTGCCACCATCGGCCTGGGCTGGATCTGCCCCGCGATCCTGGGGCTGGTTATTGGCCTGATTTTCCGGGCCGTCCGTCCGAAGAAAGCATAACATTATAAAATGTAAAAGGAACAGACCTTTGCGGGTCTGTTCCTTTTTTGCCATAAAATTTGATTCCCGGCACATACTACCTCCAGAAACGGAGGGATCGCATGGAAAAAATCTCGAATGATTACCGGGAAAACGTCCGGGTGCTGGACGGCCTTTTAGGCGTGGGCCGCAGCTGCGACATGGTGAGCCGGGATTACCTGATCGGCGGACGGCGGGCCCGGCTGTGGGTGGTGGACGGCTTTGGCAGCGACAGCATCCTTGAGCGGATGGGGGCTTTCTGGCTGACACTGAAGCCGGAAAACGTGGTGGGCCTCACCGAAATGCAGGACTTTCTGGATCGGTATATTACCTTTTCAGAATCCAACGTCACCTTTGACATATCCGACGCCGTGACCTCCGTATTTTTGGGAAAATCCCTGCTGGCGGTGGAGGGACTGGCGGGGGTGGCGCTGATGGACGCCAAGGGCTACCCCAGCCGGAGCGTACACGAGCCGCCGGACGGCAAGGTGCTCCGGGGCAGCCACGACGGCTTCGTGGAGGCGGTGGTGCCCAATATGGCGCTGCTGCGCCGCCGCATCCGGGACCCGCATCTCACTATGGAGGGGCACAAGGTAGGCTCCCGCACCCATAATGATGCGGTCCTCTGCTATCTGGATGACAGGGTGGATCAGGACCTGCTGCGGAAGCTCCGGGGCAAGCTGCTGGGGCTGGACGTCCGATCCCTCACCATGGCTCAGGAGAGTCTGGCGGAGGCCATCCGGCCTAAACAATGGTATAATCCGTTTCCGAAAGTGCGCTATACAGAACGGCCCGACGCGGCGGCGGCCAGCATCATGGAGGGGAGCATCGTTCTGATGGTGGACAATTCCCCCTCTGTGATGATCCTGCCCACCGGCTTTTTCGATTTCACACAGGAATCCAATGACTATTACTTTCCGCCCTTGGTGGGCACCTATCTCCGGGTCCTGCGGGTAACGGTATTTCTCCTTTCTTTATTTATTACCCCGGCGTGGTATCTCATGGTCAGCGAACCGAACCGTTTGCCGGGGTGGCTGAATTTCCTGTCTTCCCCGGAACCGGTGTCCTTGAGCCTGCTGAGTCAGCTTCTGGTGGTAGAATTTCTCATCGACGTATTAAAACTGGCGTCCCTGAACACACCGGACAGTCTTTCCAATTCCTTTTCCATGCTGGGAGCCTTGGTCCTGGGGGATTTCGCCGTGCAGGCCGGGTGGCTGGGGCCGGAGGTGCTGGTGTATATGGCCTTCGTGTCCGTGGCGGGGTTCGCCCAGCCCAGCTACGAGCTGGGCTACGCCTTCAAACTGCTGCGGGTGGCGCTGCTGCTGGTGACGGCGGCCTTTGACGTCTGGGGGTTTTGCCTGGGCGTAGTGGGGATCTTCGTCCTGCTGTGCACCACAAAGCCTTTAGTTGGGAAAGGGTATCTCTATCCACTGGTTCCCTTCAACGGCAAGGCGCTGCTGCGGCTGCTGGTCCGGGAGCCTATCAGCCGGGACAATACCTGAGAGCCTGTCAATAGAGCGGTGAGCTTTCCGCAGCGGGCAGAAAGAGCTTTTTCAATATGTTAAGCAGCCGTTTTCTTAATGAAGGCGGCTGTTTCTTGATTTGCGGGCGTGGTGCATAAGCCTGCAGGTTTTGGAACGTACGTGTCGAAACATGCTGATTGGGATTTTCAACAATTGCCGCAATCGATTACGTCGAAAATTCCATGAAAATACCAAGAAGTCCATGAGTTTTTTCCTATATCAGCGAAGTTTTTTCTATCGCTTTTTCAGGGGGGAGCCGATACAATAGCATCATAACGGCGAGGCGGCCTGGCCGCCTTGAACGGATGATCAATGATCTTGAGGAGGAACTAAGATGAAAAAGACACTTGCAATTCTCCTGTCTGCTGTCATGATGCTGGGCCTGCTGGCCGGCTGCGGCAGCAAGACCACGGAGCAGCCCTCTACCTCTGGCACTGAGAACACGGAGACCGCCGCGCTGAACGTGGCTGTGTTCTACTATGACTACTCTGACGTGTACATCTCCAGCGTCCGCAGCTCTATGGATGAGCAGCTCAAGGCTATGGGCGTGAACTACACCAACTATGACGGTGGCAGCAACCAGGCCCAGCAGACCGACCAGATCAACACCGCCATCTCCAACGGCGCCAACCTGCTGATCGTCAACATCGTTGAGACTTCCTCTCCCGATGCCGCTCAGAACGCTGTTGAGGCCGCTAAGACCGCCGGTATCCCCATCATCTTCTTCAACCGCGAGGTTTCTGACGATGTTGTGAACAGCTATGAGAAGTGCGCCTTCGTCGGCACCAACGCTCCCGAGGCCGGTCACATGCAGGGCCAGATGGTCGGCGAGTATCTGCTGGAGAACTATGACACCGTGGACCTGAACGGCGACGGCGTCATTTCCTACGTGATGTTCAAGGGCCAGGAAGGCAACGCTGAGGCTGAGGCCCGTACTCAGTTCGGCGTGGAGGACGCTAACGCTGTCCTGACTGCCGCTGGCAAGCCCGAGCTGGCTTACTACAACGCTTCCGCTACCGATAAGTATCTGGTCGACCAGGGCGGCAAGTGGTCCGCTCAGGCTGCTAATGACTACATGGCCACCATCCTCCCCGAGTATTCCGAGGCTAACGGCAACATGGTCGAGCTGATCATCTGCAACAACGACGGCATGGCCGAGGGCGCTGTCTCTGCTCTGCAGGGCGTTGGCTATAACACTGGCGACGGCAAGACCATCCCCGTGTTCGGCGTTGACGCTACCGATTCTGCCAAGCAGCTCATCAACGAGGGCAAGATGACCGGCACCATCAAGCAGGATGCCGAGGGCATGGCTTCCACCATTCTGACCCTGGTTAGCAGCGTTCAGGGCGGCGGCGAGCTGATGGACAACACCTCTTCCTTCAACGTGGACGAGGGCGTTGCCAAGATCCGTGTGCCTTACGCCACCTACACCGGCGAATAAGCCAGACCATCGCTTCTCTCGCCCCATTAAACAGTAAGGATAAGCGGGGCTGTCGATTCGACAGCCCCGCTTTACAATTCAAGCGGTTCCGGTTCGGGCCGCTTTTCAACCCGCAGTGGAACGAACCCCGAGACGGACGGAACGTGCCGCAAGGGGTCTGCCGCGGGAATCACGCAGATAGGAGGTAAACGCAATATGGAGCAGCCGGCATTGCTGGAAATGCGGAATATCACAAAGGAATTCCCTGGTGTCAAGGCGCTGGATGGCGTTTCCCTTACCGTCCGGCCCGGCACCGTCCACGCCCTGATGGGTGAGAACGGCGCAGGAAAGTCCACCCTGATGAAATGTCTGTTCGGCATTTATGCCAAGAATGCAGGTACCATCGTTCTGGACGGTAAGGAAGTTGATTTCAAAAGTTCAAAAGAGGCGCTGGAAAACGGCGTGGCCATGGTCCATCAGGAACTGAACCAGGCCCTGACCCGCAGCGTCATGGATAACCTGTGGCTGGGCCGCTATCCCAAGGTGGCGGGTCTCATGGTCAGCGAGTCTGTCATGCGCAAGCGCACCCGGGAGATCTTTGAGGAGCTGGATGTCCATGTGGACCCCAAGGCCATCATGTCCACCCTGCCCGTTTCCCAGCGGCAGATGGTGGAGATCGCCAAGGCGGTCAGCTACAACGCGAAGATCATCGTGTTCGATGAGCCTACCTCCTCTCTGACGGAGGCGGAGGTCGAGCACCTGTTCCGCATCATCAATATGCTGAAGGAGCGGGGCTGCGGCATCATTTACATCAGCCACAAGATGGACGAGATCCTCCGCATCAGTGACGAGGTCACCATCATGCGTGACGGTCAGTGGGTGGCAACGCGCCACGCCAAGGACCTGACCATGGAGGAAATCATCAAGCTGATGGTGGGCCGCGAACTGACCAACCGTTTCCCGCCCAAGGACAATAAGCCCGGCGAGGTGATCCTGGAAGTGGAGCATCTGGCGGGCAAATACACCCGCCTGAAGGACGCCAGCTTCCAGCTGCGCAAGGGTGAGGTGCTGGGTATCGCCGGACTGGACGGCTCCGGACGCACGGAGGTGCTGGAGAATCTGTTCGGCGCCATGACCAAGGAGAGCGGCACCATCCGCCTCCACGGTAAGGAGATCAAGAACAAGACCCCCCGGGAAGCCATTAAAAACGGCTTCGCCCTGCTGACGGAGGAACGCCGGGCCACGGGTATCTTCGGGATCCGTGACATCAAGGAAAACACCGTCATTTCTAACCTGAAAAGCTATCTGGCAGGCGGTTTCTGCCTCAGCGAAAAGAAAATGAAAGAAGATGCCGACTGGGCGATCCAGGCCATGCACATCAAAACGCCCAGTCAATCCACACAGATCCGCTCGCTCTCCGGCGGAAACCAGCAGAAGGTCATCATCGGCCGCTGGCTTCTGACCAAGCCTGAGGTCCTGCTGCTGGACGAGCCGACCCGCGGTATCGACGTGGGCGCGAAATACGAGATCTACCAGCTGATCCTCGACCTTGCCAAGGAGGGGAAGGGTGTCATCATGGTGTCCTCCGAAATGCCGGAGCTGTTGGGCATTTGTGACCGTATTCTGGTCATGTCCGGCGGTGTTCTGGCCGGCGAGGTGGATGCCCGGAACACCAGCCAGGAGGAGATCCTGACGCTGGCAGCCAAATATGTGTAAGGAGGAGCGCACTGTGAATCAAGAAACGAACGTACAGGAAAAGGAAGCCCGTGTCCGGCAGCCGTGGACGGCCCAGCGGGTGGGAGACATCCTTTTAAATAACGCATTGCTCATCATCATGGCCATTGCGGTCGTTTACATCGCCATCAAGAACCCCAACTTCATCAAACCCGCATCACTCATCAACATCCTCTCCCAGACGGCGGCCTATCTGCCTGCCGCATTGGGCATCGGCGGCTGTATCGTGCTGACCGGTACCGACCTGTCCGCAGGCCGTGCCGTGGGTATCACCGCCTGTATCTCTGCATCTCTGCTGCAGAACGCAGCTAACATGGCCAACAAGATGTGGCCGCAGATCGGTACTCTGCCCATTCCCGTGGTCATTGTGCTTGCCATGCTCATCGGCGCGGCAATCGGCTGCTTCAACGGCTTCTTCGTGGCAAAATTCAAGCTGCATCCTTTCATCGTGACTCTGGGCACACAGCTGATCCTCTACACCGTACTGCTTTTGTATGTCCAGCAGGGCAATAACAAGGGTATGGCTATCTCCAATCTGGACCCGTCCTACACCGGCTTTGTCAAGGGCAGCCTGTTCAGCATCGGCGGTACGCCCATTCCCAACTATGTGCTGTTCGCCATCGTGCTGACGGCGGTCATGTGGTTCGTCTGGAATAAGACTACCTTCGGCAAGAATATGTTCGCGCTTGGTTCCAATGAGGAAGCTGCCAGAGTTTCCGGCGTCAATGTGTTCGGCGTGACGGTGGGCGTTTTCGCCCTGGCCGGCGCTATGTATGGTTTTACCGGCTTCATCGAGGGCGCACGTATCGGCTCCAACACGGCCAACACCGGCCTGAACTATGAGTTGGACGCAATCGCGGCCTGCGTCATCGGCGGCGTGTCCTTCGTGGGCGGCATCGGTAAGATCAGAGGTATCGTTATCGGCGTTGTCATGCTGCGGCTGATCTTCGTGGGTCTGACCATGGTGGGTGTGCCGCAGGATCTGCAATACCTCATCAAGGGCGCTATCATCCTGTTTGCCTGCGCACTGGATATGCGGAAATACCTTGTGAAAAAATGATCTGCGACAAAGATGGCCCGCCTTTGCGAGCCATCTTTGCTTTATCTGGAACTTTTTGCGGCGAAACGGCGGCAAAAACCGCCGTTCTTCCTGCAATCCAGCCAATTCACGTTCGAACTTCCCCTTGAACTCGAAAAACATGGACATACCGTTTCGCTTCGCTTCACTTCGTGGTATAATAGCCGCAAAAGAGGCTGCTATCGGATCGCTGCTTTTCCATCCGGCAAAGCCGGAGGACCGGGCGGCGGAGGTGCCGTAGACAAGAAAGAAGGTCGGAGCCATGGAACTGTACCGGGTGCTGTTGGTAGATGACGAGGAGGATATCCGCGAGGGTATCAGCCGGAAAATGGACTGGCTGGGGCTGGGATTTTCTCTGGTGGGAGAGGCCGCCAACGGTCAGGACGCTTTGGAACTGGCGGAGAGTTTGCGGCCTGACGTGATCCTGACGGACATCAAGATGCCGTTTATGGACGGGCTGGAGCTGTGCCGCATTTTGACAGACCGGCTCCCGGCGGCCCGGTTCGTGGTCTTTTCCGGCTTTGATGCGTTCGAGTACGCCAAGCAGGCCATCCAGATGAACGTGGTGGAGTACATCCTGAAGCCCATCAACGCCGATGAGCTGTCCGCCGTGCTGCGGCGGCTGAAGGACCAGCTGGACCGGGAGCGGGCGGAACGGCGGAACGTGGAACTTCTCCGCAGCCGCTATATGGAAAACCTGCCTGTTTTGCGGGAGTTGTTCTACGCCAATCTGCTGGACGGCCGCATTGAGCCGGGAACGGAACGGGAACGGGCGGCGCATCTGGACATCGACCTGCAAGGCGAGGAATGGGCGGTGGGACTGGCCTACATCGGCAGCGACCGGAGAGACGCCCTGTCGACCCTGTCCATCCAGAACTTGCTGGAGGAGACCCTGACGGCGGATCGCTGCAAGCTCTCCCTGTATAATGACTGGGTAGCGGTGATCGTCAGCCTGACGGAATCATTTACCATCTATGATCTGATCCGTGTTCTGGACCGGGTCTGTACATTGGCGGCATCCTATCTGGGCCTGACGCTGACGGTGGGCGTGGGCGCCCCCTGCAAAGAGCTTTCCGGGATGGCGCGGTCCGCAGCTGAAGCGAGAACGGCGCTGGAATACCGCTCCATGGTGGGCCGGGGACAGGTCATCTACATCGGAGACCTGGAGCCGGACGGCGGTCAGGTGCTCACCTTTGAGGAAGCGGACGAGCGGACCCTGACTGCGGCGGTGAGGCTGGGCAGCGAACAGGAAGTCCGGGACGCGGCGGCGGCTCTGGCGGGCAAGATCCGGGAGGCGAACCCCTCCGCCGGACAGTACAACCTGTTCCTTATGGAACTGGTGACGCACCTGATGAAAATGACCCGGCGCTCCGGCGTGGGCGTGGAGGAGGTTTTCGGCACGGGCTTTTCCTTACCCATTCAGGACTCCGCGCTGCCCAGTCTGGAGGAACTGGAGGGCTGGTGTGCGGAGCGCTATCTGCGGCTCCGCACGCTGATCCGCCGCCGTCAGACGGATTCGGCGGGACAGACGGTGGAAGCGGCCAAGGAGTATATCCGGCAGCATTACGCGGAGAGCGACCTGTCGGTGGAAAAGCTGTGCGCGTATCTGCATTTAAGTTCCACCTATTTTTCCACGCTGTTCAAACGGGAAACGGGGACCAGCTTCACAGCCTATGTTACCACGGTGCGGATGGAGGCGGCTGCGGAAGCGATCCGCGGCACAGAGGAGAAAACGTATCTCATCGCCCAGCGGTGCGGCTATGAGGACCCCAACTATTTCAGCTATGTGTTCAAGCGGCATTTCGGTGTGACACCGACGAAGTACCGCAGCGAGGGTAAGTGACGGACGGAGAGAGGAGCCACCCGTGGATAAGAAATCTTCCGGCTTTAAAGCGAGGTGGAAAGCGCGTTATCACCATGCCAGTATTCAGTTGATCCTGTCCATCGCCTTTACGGCGGTGGCCGTGATTGGAATGCTGTTTCTGGGGATGGCGCTGCTGCTGCGCTTTTCCTCCTCCGCCAACGAGATGGCGGCGGAGAGCAGCCAGCGTGTGCTGGCACAGGTGAACTGGAATCTGGACAGCTATCTGCGGAACATGATGCGGGTATCCGACACGGTGTACTACCGGGTCATCAAGAGCGCGGATCTGGAGCAGAGTGACACGGCGCAGGAGCTGCGCGACGCTTTGAAGCTGCTGTACGCCAAGGACCGGGATGTACTGGTGTCTCTGGCGGTGTTTGACGAGAGCGGCGAGCTGATCTCCGCCACGCCCCTGACAGAATTGAAAAACAGCGTGACGCCCAGCCGTGAGGGGTGGTTCACCGCCGCCATGGAGCGCATTGAAAACCTGCATTTTTCCACGCCCCATGTGCAGCACCTGTTTGAGGATCCCGACGCGCGGTATCATTGGGTGGTGTCCCTCAGCCGCCATGTGGAGTTGACCCGGGGCGGCGTGATCCAAAGCGGCGTGCTGCTGGTGGATATGAACTTCAGCGGCATTGAGCAGATCTGCAAGGATGTATCCTTTTTCGACGGGCAGGGTTATCTCTACCTGATCGACGGAAACGGAGAGATCATCTACCACCCCCGTCAGCAGCTTCTCTATGCGGGCTTGCAGGAGGAAAACAATCTGACGGCCGCCGGGTATTCCGACGGGACGCATACGGAGATCTTTCAGTCCCAGCGCCGGCAGGTAACGGTGAAAACGGTGGGCTACACCGGCTGGAAGCTGGTGGGCGTGGTGCCGGCGGAGACGCTGCGGGACAATTACAGTCAGCTTTTGCTGTTTGCCCTGTTTATAGTGTCCTTCTCCATCTTCCTGCTGGTATTTGTGAACCTGCGGCTTTCGGAGTGGATCACCGCACCCATGAAAAAGCTGGACCACGCGGTGAGAGAGCTGGAAAAGGGCGTGGAGTCCGTTGACTTTAATGTGGACGGCCCCTATGAGGTGGAACATCTGAGCCATTCCGTGCAATCCATGATCTCCACCATGCGGCACCTGATGGAGGATGTTCTCCATCAGGAGGAGGAAAAGCGCCGCAGCGAGCTGGACGTGCTGCAATCCCAGATCAATCCGCACTTCCTGTACAACACCCTGGACAGCGTGGTGTGGATGACGGAGAACGGCCGGACACAGGAGGCTGTGGTCATGCTGACGGCGCTGGCCCGGTTTTTCCGGATCTCTCTCAGCAAGGGCAGCAACATCATTCCCATCGGGGACGAGATCGAGCATGCCCGGAACTATCTGACCATCCAGAAAATGCGCTATAAGAATAAGTTCTCTGCCGACATTTCCGTGGAGCCGGGGGTGGAGAAGCTGTATACCATCAAGCTCATCATCCAGCCGATTTTGGAAAACGCCATCTATCACGGTATGGAGTATGCCGACGGTGACGGCGAGATCCACATCCGGGCCTTCCGCGAGGGAGAAACGGTGGTCATCGAGGTGGAGGACAACGGGCCGGGTATGTCGGAGGAAATCGTGGAGCAGCTTTTGAAGCCCACCAGGGATGTGAGTGTCCCGAAGGCAAAGGGCTCCGGTATCGGCTTCCGCAATGTTCACCAGCGGATCCAGCTGACCTTTGGCAGCGCTTATGGCCTGACCATCCGCAGCGAGCCGGATAACGGGACGGTGGTGCGGATCTGCCTGCCTGTCTTGGAGGAAGAGGACGCCCGGAAGTACCGGAAGGAGGGGGAGCGGTGAGCCGGAAAGTATTATTGCAGCTGGTGCTTCCCTTGATTGGATTGAGTGTGCTGTTCTGGCTGCTGGCCTTCGCTCCCGGCGATAAGCATCACCAGCCAGCCCTGTTGGAAATGTCCGTTATTCTGCGGGATGGAGACGGCAATGTTTCCGCCATGCGAAAGGGCATGGAGCAGGCGGCCAAGGATCTGAACGTGGAGCTGCGCTTCCTGACCCCGGCGGAGGACGACAGTGCCGTTGAACAGGTGCAGTTGCTGGAACATGAGGTGTCGGGAGCGGCTCCGGCCATTCTGCTGATACCGGCGGACCGGGAGGCGCTGGGCGAGGCGGTATCCGCCGCCGCAGGAAAGACGACCCTTGTGACGGTGGAGAGCGATATGACTGCGTGGGGAGCCGATGCCTCTATCAGTATGGATCATCAGGCCCTTGGCGAGGCGCTTGGGAAAGCGGCGCTGAACGGTGTGCCCTTCGGCGGCACGGTGCTGCTGCTGGACAGTCTGCCCGGGGACAACGGCGTGCGGGAGCGTATGGAAGCGGCTAAGGCACTTTTGGAAGAAAAGGGCCGACAGGTGCGCATTTACCGGTGGACCTCTGACAGCACAGCCTTCGCCAATATTTTGCGGATCGAGCGCCCGAAGGCCGTGATCGCCTTTGAAGCAGCTGCGCTGACGGAAATGGCGGAGCTGTCACGGGGAGAGGAAGCTTTCCCGCTGCTCTATGGCTGCGGCTCCACCGCCGGCATCGCCGCCGCGCTGGAAAAGGGACGTGTGACGGCCATTGCGGCGGTCAACGTGTTCTCTGCCGGGTATCTGGCAGTGGAGGCTGCGGCAAAGCTGGCCCGGCATGAAAGCTGGACGGGGGCCTCCTCTGTGGGTTTTTCCATCGTCCGGCAGGAAACGATGTACAGCAGCGATAATCAGAAGCTGCTGTTCCCTGTGACCTGAGACAGGAAGGAGAGAAGACGGATGAAAAGAATCGGTTGTCTGATCGCCGCACTGTCTCTGCTGATGACGCTCTCTGCCTGCCATACAGGCGGGGAAGCTGAGCCAACGCTTCGGATCGGCGTGGCGCTGTATCAGCAGGAGGACACATTTATTGAGACCGTGACCAGAGAATTGCAGCGGGTAGCCCTGGAGAAAGAACAGGCGCAGAACTGCAAAATCAACTTATATATCACCGACGGCAAGGAGAGCCAGACCAGCCAGAATGAGCAGGTGGACCGCTTCCTGGAGAGGGGATATGACGTGATCTGCGTCAACATCGTGGATCGCACGGCGGCGGCGGTGATCGTCGACAAGGCACAGGCTGCGGGGGTGCCGGTGATCTTTTTCAACCGGGAACCGGTGGAGGAGGATCTGCGCCGCTGGAAACACGCCTACTATGTGGGCCTTCCAGCGGGAGATGCCGGAGTTTTACAGGGTGAGCTGGTACTGGACGCATGGCGGACCCAAAGAGACACGCTGGACCGTAACGGCGACGGCGTGATCCAGTATGTGATGCTGGAGGGAGAGCCGGGGCATCAGGATGCCCTGCTCCGGACGGAGTTCTGCATCTCCACTCTGGCAAACGCAGGCGTCTCTGCGGAAAAACTGGCCAGCGATGCTGCCAACTGGCAGCGGGGTCAGGCCAGCGTCAGTATGCGCCAATGGCTGCAGGAGTTCGGAGAGAACATCGAGGTAGTCTTTGCCAATAATGACGACATGGCATTGGGAGCGATTGACGCCTGCGCGGAGGCCGGCCTGGACAAGCGCTCCATGCCCTTCATTGTAGGCGTAGACGCCACGCCGCCAGCCTTGGAGGCACTGCGGGAGGGAACGCTGAAGGGGACTGTCCGCAATGACGCTGTCGGATTAGCAGAGAGCATGATGGAGCTGGCCGTTTCCCTATCCGTGGATGGAGAGCCTTCTCAGGATCTGGAATTGACGGATGAGCGGTATGTGTGGCTGCGGTATGAGGCGGTCACAGCGGAGAGCTTAGAAGATCAGGCCGTTTCATAAGAACGGCGGACATAGAATAGAAGCCCGCAGAGGGTTGGATGTACGAAGAAAGCAAGGAGGCGCGAGGTATGACATATACAGGGCTGGAGACCTATGTGCAGCAGGCTGCATTTGATCAAACACTCACTCGGCTATATGGCGCGGAGGGGGCAGAAAAGGCCCATTCCCGCTGCATGGAGGTCATGGAAGAGTTTTATAAGACCTTTGACCGTCCGGCGGAGGCGCTGTTCAGCGCACCCGGCCGTACAGAGATCGGAGGAAACCACACCGATCATCAGAAGGGCTGCGTACTGGCCGCTTCTGTTGATCTGGATATTCTGGCGGCCGTGGCGCCTACGCAGAGCGGGATCATCCGGGTGCTGTCTCAGGGATATCCCATGATCGAGGTGGATCTCCGCGAGCTTGACCCGAAGGAGGAAGAGATCAATACCTCAGCGGCGCTGATCCGGGGCGTAGCGTCCTGCATGAGCGCCATGGGCTGTGATCTGCGGGAGCGGGGACTGGATGTGTACATGACCTCCACCGTCCCCAAGGGCAGCGGTTTGAGTTCTTCCGCTGCCTATGAGGTGCTGATGGGGACCATGCTCAACGAGCTTTTCTGGGAGGGGCGCTGCACGGCGGTGGAGCTGGCCCAGATCGGCCAGTACGCGGAGAATGTGTTCTTCGGAAAGCCCTGCGGTCTGATGGATCAGATGGCCTCCTCCGTGGGCGGCGTGGTATCTATTGATTTCGAGAATACGGCCCACCCGGCGGTGGAGCAGCTGGATGTGGATCTCCATGCCTACGGCTACGCCCTGTGTATTCTGGATTCCGGCGCGGGCCACGAGGATCTGACCAATGAATACAGCGCCATCACCAACGAGCTGCGGGCGGTCTGCCGCGTTTTTGACAAAGCGGTGCTGCGTGAGGTGCCGGAGGAAGCGTTCCTTGCGGAACTGCCCAAGGTCAGAGCAGCGGCAGGGGACCGGGCGGTAAACCGGGCCTTCCATGTCTACGCGGAAAACCGTCGGGCACTGGCGGAAAAAGAGGCGCTCCGTCAGGGGGATTTCGACAAGTTCCTTGCATTGGTGCGGGAGTCCGGCCGTTCCTCCGCCATGTATTTGCAGAATGTCATCCCCACCGGAAGCACGGCGGCGCAGGAACTGATGGTGACCATCGCCCTGTGCGAGCGTATTCTGGAGGGCCGGGGTGCCGTCCGTGTCCACGGCGGCGGCTTCGGCGGTACCGCCCAGGCCTTTGTGCCGCTGGATATGCTGGACACCTTCAAGAAAGCGACGGAGGCGGCGCTGGGCAAGGACTGCTGCCATGTGGTGATGATCCGGCCAGCTGGCGGCGTCAGATTGGGATAAGGAGAACAGACGCATGAGTTACCAAGCCATCAAGGACCTGGTGGGCTACGCCCTCCGCACGAGACTGATCGATGAATATGACCGCCCCTGGGCGGTGAACAAGCTGCTGAAGGCTATGGGGATGGATGCATGGGAGGAGCCGGCGGAAACGCATGAGCGCCCCTTGGAGGACATCCTGAAGGAGCTGCTGGATGACGCGGCGGCCCGGGGACGGATCGAGGATGATACCACGAACCGGGATCTCTTTGACACGGAGCTGATGGGGCGGCTGACGCCCCGGCCCTCTCAGGTCATCAGCGAGTTCCGGCGGCGGTATCAAGCTGGCCCGAAGGACGCTACGGACTGGTTTTACCGTTTCAGTCAGGACACGGACTACATCCGGCGCTATCGCATTGCCAAGGATGTGAAGTGGAAGGCAACCACCCCCTACGGGGAGCTGGACATCACCATTAACCTCTCCAAGCCGGAGAAGGACCCCAAGGCCATCGCGGCGGCAAAGGCGGCACCTCAGACCAGTTATCCCAAGTGCCAGCTTTGCCGGGAAAACGAGGGCTACGCGGGACGGCTCAACCATCCCGCCCGGCAGAACCACCGGATCATCCCCATTACCATCAATCAGGAGGACTGGTTCCTCCAGTACAGCCCCTACGTCTACTATAACGAGCACTGCATCGTTCTGAACGGGCATCATACCCCTATGAAGATCGACAAAGCTACCTTCCGCAAGCTGCTGGACTTCGTTAAGCAGTTCCCCCACTACTTTGTGGGCAGCAACGCAGATCTTCCCATCGTGGGCGGCTCCATTCTGAGCCATGACCATTTTCAGGGCGGCTGCTACACCTTTGCCATGGAGAAGGCCCCCATTGAGCGGCCCATCGCCTTCCGGGGCTTTGAGGATGTGGAGGCGGGCATCGTCAAGTGGCCTATGTCCGTGATCCGGCTCCGCTGCGGAGACGATCAGCGTCTTGTGGAGCTGGCAGACCGCATCCTCACCGCATGGCGGAGCTATACGGACGAGGCGGCCTTTGTGTTCGCGGAGACCGACGGTGAGCCCCACAACACCATCACCCCCATCGCCCGGATGCGGGACGGAAAGTTTGAACTGGATCTGGTGCTGCGGAACAACATCACCACGGAGGAATACCCTCTGGGCGTGTATCACCCCCATCAGGAACTGCACCATATCAAGAAGGAGAACATCGGCCTCATCGAGGTCATGGGCCTTGCAGTGCTTCCCGCCCGGCTGAAAGCCGAGCTGAACGGCGTGGCCCGGGCGCTGGCCCGTGGCGAGGACCTGCGGGCTGATGAGACGCTGGCAAAGCACGCAGACTGGGCCGAGGAACTGAAAAGCCGCTATACGTTTACCGAGGAAAACGCGGAGGAGATCCTGCAGCGGGAGGTCGGCGCAGTGTTCGCCACGGTTCTGGAACACGCCGGCGTTTACAAGTGTACACCGGAGGGCAGGGAAGCCTTCTTAAGATTTGTTCAGAGCGTGTAAGCTGGATATAGACGTGAAAAAATAAGGAGGACGTGTATATGAAAACCATTCTGGTGGCCGGCGGAGCCGGCTATATCGGCAGCCACATGGTAGCGCTGCTGGTCAAGCGGGGCTACGAGGTCGTGGTGGCGGACAATCTGCGCACCGGACACTGGCAGGCCGTCAAGGGCGCGCGGAAGATGTATGTGGGTGACTTGCGGGACGGCGCGTTCCTGCATCAGATCTTCACGGAAAACAAAATCGACGGCGTCATCAACTTCGCGGCATTTTCGCTGGTGGGCGAGAGCGTGACCAACCCGCTGAAGTACTACGGCAACAACGTGGAGGGCGCGGTGTCCCTGCTGTCGGCCATGCAGGCTCACGGCGTGGACAAGATCGTATTTTCTTCTACGGCGGCGGCCTACGGCGAGCCGGAGAAGCAGCCCATTGAGGAAGGGGACCGCACGGAACCCACCAATCCCTACGGCGCGACGAAACTGGCCATTGAAAATATGCTGAAGTGGTGCGACTGCGCCTACAACATCCGCTATGTGGCGCTGCGCTACTTCAACGCCGCTGGTTCCGACACGGAGGCAGGCATCGGCGAGGATCACAACCCCGAATCCCACCTGATCCCGCTGGTGATGAAAACAGCCTTGGGTCAGCGGGATCACATCGGCATCTTCGGCGAGGACTACCCTACGCCGGACGGCACCTGCGTGCGGGACTACATCCATGTGAAGGACTTGGCGGAGGCTCATCTGCTGGCACTGGAATATCTGGAGCGGGGCGGCAGCAGTGACGTGTTCAATCTGGGCAACGGCGCCGGTTATTCCGTGCGGGAGATCATCGAAACGGCCCGCCGGATCACCGGCAAGGAGATCAAGGCCGTTGTGGAGCCCCGCCGGGGCGGCGACCCCTCTGTCCTGATCGCCTCCAACAAGAAGGCCGCCGAGGTTCTTGGCTGGAAGCCTGTTCTGGGTCTGGATCAGATCATTTCCGACGCGTGGGCGTGGCACAGCGGCCATCCCAACGGCTATGAGGGATAAGAGATGTATCGACTGAAGCCGTTTGGCGTGCTGAATGGCAGAGAGGTGCCCGTCATTGAGTTGTTCAGTGACAAATGTGCCGTGGAGCTGCTGCCCTACGGCGCGGCTGTCCGGGCTATCCGCGTGCCGGATCGAACCGGCAAACTGACGGACATCTGCCTTGGATATGACGAACTGGAGAGCTACCGGACGCTGGACGCCTGCTTTGGCGGAACCATCGGCCGCTGCGCCAACCGCATCGGCGGGGCACGGTTCACCATCGACGGCAGGTCGTACCGCGTCACGGCCAACGAAGGGGAAAACTGCCTTCACGGCGGAATCGAGGGCTTCCACAAGAAACTGTGGGAATTTACCTGCGAGGAAAACGCGGTCACCTTCTCCTACACCTCTCCCGACGGTGAGGAGGGTTTTCCCGGCGCTGTCCGGGTGGAGGTCACCTATCGCCTGATCGACAATCAGCTCACCATCGCCTACAAGGCGGCGGCGGAGCAGAGCACGGTGGTGAATCTCACCAACCATACCTACTTCAATTTGGGCAGCCACAGCAGCGGCACAGTGGAGAATCATGTGCTGACCCTGCGGGCCAGCCGGTATACGCCCATGGACAGCGGGAATATCCCCGTGGGGACGCTGGCGCCGGTGGAGGGAACGCCGCTGGATTTCCGGACACCTGCGGCATTTGGAAGCCGTCTCCACGATAAAGCCTTTAACGGCGGGCGGGGATACGACCACAACTATGCGCTGGACGGCGGAGAAGGCCCGGTGGCGGAGCTGTGGTGCCCCGCCACCGGCATCGGTCTGGAAATGACCACCTCGATGGAGGGAATGCAGCTCTACACGGCGGGTTGGCTGACGGAGCGCAAGGGAAAGGGCGGTGCGGTCTACGGTCAGGCCCACGGCGTCTGTCTGGAGACACAGCATTTTCCCAACGCGGTGAACTGCCCAGCGTTCCCGTCGCCGATCCTGCGCAAGGGAGAGACGCTGCAACAGTGGACGGCTTTCCGCTTCTTTGCACGATAAAATAATGATATGGCGAAAGAGGACAGTGCTTAAAAAGCACTGTCCTCAGCGTGTCGAAAAAGCCTTTTCTCCCCCGCGCGGGGCAGGAATACACCGTCGGCCCAGCCGGTTTCCGTGCGCTTTGCGCCCGGAAATCGGGGCCTTCCTCGAAACGGGCTCGCTTTCTCCGCCGCTGGCGGCGCATCGCCCGTTTCCCCTTCTTGGGTTTCCCGCGCACACCCTTCCTTACCGGTACGGAGGATTTACCACTTTATCGACAGTTTCAGGCCGAAAATATACACCGTCGGCCCAGTTGGGATCGGAGCCTGCTGCGGATTTTACTCCTGCGGGGTCAACTCGCCGGTTTCGGTGTTGATGACGTAGCCTCGGATGGTGACATCGGCGGGCATAAGGGGATGGTTGCGCAGCAGGTCCACGGTCTCCGCCACGGAGTTCTCCACGCAGTCGAAGCCTCGGAGCCACGCCTCAAAGTCAATGCCGCAGTAGCGCATCATGTCGATATGGTCCTGAGAGATGCCTCGCTGAATGAGGTGGCGGATCATCATGTCGGCGTTGATGTGGGCCACGCCGCAGTCCGTGTGGCCGATGACCATGACCTCCTCCACGCCCAACTCGATGATACCCACCAGCAGGCTGCGCACGGCACTGTCAAAGGGGCCGGTGATCATGCCGCCGGCGTTTTTAATCAGCTTCACATCACCGTTGCGGATGCCCAGCGCTGCGGGGAGCAACTCCACCAGACGGGTATCCATGCAGGTGAGGATGGCGATTTTCTTGTCTGGGAACTTACTGGTCTGGAACTTTTCATAGCCCTTGGACCGGACAAATTCGCGGTTATATGCCAGCATTTCTTCGATCATGGCAGTTCTCCTTTTCACTTTTTTTCTATCATACCGGATTTTGCCACCCCGCGCAACCGGAATCTTTCGGAAATTGCAGCATGGCAAATGGCGTATTGACAACATAAAACTTTTTTGATAAAATTCCTCCGTCAGCACAAGCTGGCAAAGTTGGCACAAGCTGACATTTTCCGCATATGTTTTTATACGCTCAGGCAATACAGATATTACGAAGGTATCAGTGTCCTCCCAAGGAGGGTATTGGTGCCTTTTTTGTTTGATGCTGCGGGAAATGCTTGCATAACTTATTTTGGGAGGAAACTATGAAAAAACGAAACAGATTTATCAGCCTTGTGCTGACGCTGGGGCTTGCACTCAGCGTGATGGCCACGTCCGTGTCCGCATCCAAGTTCGTGGATGCCCACGGGAATGAGGTGGAACTGGATGACACGCTGGAGGCTTACAGCAGCGTGGTGCTGTCCGGCGCAGACAACGCGGCCCGTAAGGCGGAGACCAATTTGGGCGATCTGTGGACCGACGCGCTGCGGTGGTTCGCCGTGTCCGGCAAGATCAATGCGTATTTTGACGAGGACGATGTGACCGCCGGCAACACCAAGGTAGATGTGGACGCCGATCACATTGTTGCCCTCTGGAACGGTGGCAATCTGCGCGCCGACATTGCTGTCGGCAAGTTCGGCGCGGCGGAGCTGGCAGCCGTCCTGCCCTATCCCAACAAGGTGGCTGTGATTTATATGAGCGGCGCTCAGCTGCTGGAAGCTCTGGAGGCGGCCTCTCAGGCGCTGCCCTACGGCGATGCATCCGCCGATGCCTGCGCTTCCTTTATGCAGGCTGCGGGCCTGACTTACAGCGTCAACGCGGATCAGGCCTATGATAAGGGAGAAGCCTACGGCAAGCACTGGTTCAAGGCAAATTCCGTCAGCCGTGTGACGATCACCGATGTAAACGGCAAGGCGTTCGATCCGAACGCTACCTATGCGGTCATCACCCACAACGCAAACTTTAACGGCATGGACTCCTCTTATGTGTTTAAGGCGGCTGCGGAGGCTAACGAGAAGTCTGCTATCACCAAGGCCGTTGTGCGGGATTACATTACTGTAAAAGAAGACTGATAAGAGAAAATGATAAAGAATAATCTGTGAAAGATAACAGACAGATGATACGACAGAAAGAATATGGAGGAAAAAAACATGTCAAAGTTTGATACTTATTTTCTTATGAAAACAGATGATGCCATTGAATACGCTAAAGTGAAAGTTCCTCAGATCGACTGGGATGCTGATACTATGGAGTGCAGAGAAATCGGTGATGGCAATCTTAACTATGTATTTAAAGTAACTGATGGCAAGGGTCACAGCGTGATCGTTAAACAGGCGGGTGTAGAAGCACGTATCTCTGCAGATATGAAACTGGATACAGACAGAAACAGAATTGAATCAGAAATCCTTGTTCTGGAAGGAAAACTGGCTCCCGGATATGTACCGGAAATTTATTTCTATGATACAGTGATGAGTGCCTGCGGTATGGAAGATCTGAGTGATCATGAAATTATGCGTACAGCAATGCTGGAACACAAGATTTATCTTAAATTTGCAGATCAGATCTCAACATTTATGGCACAGGTTCTTATGGGAACTACAGATGTTGTGATGGATCATCAGGAGAAAAAAGAACTTCAGCGCAAATTTATTAATCCTGAATTATGCGATATCACTGAAGCTTTGGTTTATACAGAACCATACAATGATGAGAAAGAACGCAATCATGTCTTCTCTCCGATCGCGGATTTTGTGAAAGAAAAGCTTTATGATGACCAGGAACTTCACTGTGAAGTTGCCAAGCTGAAAATGGATTTTATGACAAGAGCCCAGTCTCTGATCCATGGAGATCTGCACACAGGTTCTATCTTTATTAATGAAGAAGATACAAAGGTATTTGATCCTGAGTTCTGCTTCTATGGACCGATGGGATATGACATAGGCAATGTGATTGCAAACATGATCTTTGCATGGGCAAATGGTGATGCAGCAGGCGCAGAAGACTTCTGTAAATGGGTAGAGAGCGTACTTGTAGATGTTGTCAATATGACAAAAGAGAAAATGGAAAAATACTATGATGAGCATGTAACAGATACCATGTGTAAGAATGCACTATATAAGAAGTATTACATGGATACGATTATTGAGGATACTTCTGCAGTTACAGGTCTGGAACTGATCCGCCGTATTGTTGGCATGGCTAATGTTAAAGATATCACTACAATTGCAGATGAAGCAAAACGTGCACCGTCTGAATGTGCTGGACGTACAAAAGCAAATCCGGTCACT
>ENA-USYP01000835-USYP01000835.1-human-gut-metagenome-genome-assembly--contig:-NODE-835-length-27368-cov-7.194606_pt1 | contig 27368 bp, 23 predicted proteins | sample MGYA00250065_ERZ773512 | MGnify/ENA primary metagenome ERZ773512 (study PRJEB29103, sample SAMN06112003) | human gut metagenome | biome: human gut; feature: ankylosing spondylitis patient; material... | reverse complement strand
GGCACTGTCGAGGCTTATGACGGCGGTCTGATCGTCAACGGCAAGAAGTACCCCGTCTTCACCTCTATGGAGGTCAAGGACATTCCCTGGGCTTCCGTGGGTGCTGAGTACATCTGCGAGTGCACCGGCAAACACCTGACCAAGGAGCTCTGCCAGGGCCACATCGACGCTGGTGCCAAGCACGTCATCATGGGCGCTCCCTCCAAGGATGACACCCCCATGTTCGTCTGCGGCGTCAACCTGGATAAGTATACCAGCGACATGACCTTCGTCTCCAACGCTTCCTGCACCACCAACTGCCTGGCTCCCATTGCCAAGGTCCTGAATGACAAGTTCGGCATCGTGGAAGGCCTGATGACCACCGTTCACTCTGTCACTCCCACTCAGAAGCTGCTGGACGGCGCTTCCCTGAAGGATTGGCGCGGCGGCCGTGCTGCTACCGGCAACATCATCCCCTCCTCCACCGGCGCTGCCAAGGCTGTCGGCAAGGTCATCCCCGAGCTGAACGGCAAGCTCACCGGTATGTCCATGCGTGTTCCCACTCTGGACGTTTCCGTTGTGGACCTGACCGTCAAGCTGGCTAAACCCGCCACCTATGAGGATATCTGCAAGGCCATGAAGGACGCTTCCGAGGGCGAGCTGAAGGGCGTTTTGGGTTACACCGATGAGGAAGTTGTTTCCTCTGACTTCCTGGGCGATTCCCGCACCTCCATCTTCGACAAGAAGGCCGGTATCGCTCTGACCGACACCTTTGTGAAGGTTGTTTCCTGGTACGACAACGAGTGCGGCTACTCCAACAAGATGGTGGAGCTGATCCGTCACATGTCCGCTGTTGACCACAAGTAAGTTTTCAAGCATCATGAAGCGGCATGGCGTTCTGCCATGCCGCTTCAGCGTGTAGAAAAAGTCTTTTCTCTCTGCTGAGTCTATTTTCAGAGCTTTACAACTGTTCTGAAGCTTTTTGATTTCAATAGCGCAGCACCCTTTTTGGGGTGGCCGCGCACACGCTTCCTCACCGCTGTGGAAAATCTGTCGCTTTCTTGGCAGGCGCAAAGCCGCTCGCCGCAAGAGTTCCGGCAAAAAGCGCAAATTTCTCAAGAGAAATACAGAAAAGGGCTTGACTTTTTTAAAGTCTCTGTTATAATAATATCGCTGTCTGTTCAAGACAACAAGTGCATAGCGGAAAAGCGCTGGACACAGCTATGGAGAAGTCGCCTAGTTGGTCGAGGGCGCATGATTGGAAATCATGTAGGCTCCTAAAGGGTCTCGAGGGTTCGAATCCCTCCTTCTCCGCCACACAAAACCCTGTAATCTCAACGGTTACAGGGTTTTGTCATGCCCTTTGACCCTTATTTTGACCCTTTATAGATTTCAAAGAGCATTTGCGGCAATCGTTTTAACCGGAGACTTTCTGAATAAATTCCTCCATGCGGTCAGCGGATTGCTGCCGCATTTTTTGCGATACATGACCATACACATCCAAGGTAAAGCTGGCGGTGGCATGGCCCAGATTGGATTGCACTGTCTTGATGTCATCGCCGCTCTCAATGGAAGCCACAGCAAAGCTGTGCCGTAAGTCATGGAACCGTTCCTCCGGCATACCAATCTCGCTTACAATCGCCTTAAACTTTTTATAGACAGTGCAATGGCACAAATGGCCACCCAGCTCATTGGTAAACACCAAATCCCACGAATTGTTCCACGCTTCTCCTGCCAACAGACGCATTTGCGCCTGCTGGCTTTTTTGTTTTCGGAACAGCGCCATCACAGAGGGGGCTGCCAAAATCGTGCGGTTACGGCTGTTCTTTGTCGGGGCCAGGCAGTAAGTACCGCCCACCTTTTTCGTTTTCTGAAGCTGTTTATTGATGTAGATCGCATTGTGCTGAAAATCAATACAATCCCACGTCAGTCCCAGCACTTCGCCCTCCCGCAATCCGGTGAACAGGGTGCTTTGATACACCAGCCCATACTTCGTACCTTGGATCGCTTGCAGAAATCTTGTGATTTCCGCCTGCTCCATCGGCTTGATTTCTTTTCGGTGGGCCTTTGGTAAATCGCAGACATTCGTCGGATTGGAACGGAGCATTCCCAGCTTTACAGCCTGTCCCAGCGCCCGGTGCAGCACACCATGGATGTTCTTCACCGTCTTGGGTGACAACTTCTTCTCTGTGATCAGACTGTTATAAAACTGCTGGATCTGCGGTGCTGTCAGTGCGGACAGCCGTATCCGCCCCAGCGCAGGCTTGATATGGATGTTGCAGCTGCGCTCATAGGCATCATAGGTGTAGCTTTTCACGGAATACAGCGCGTAGGTTTTCAGCCAGGTATCCAGCCACTCCCCCACCGTATCCTTCGTCTGCTCCAAATACGTCCCGCTGTCGATCTCCGCTGTGACCTCCATCAGCTTCTGACGGACTTCTTTTTGTGTCTTGCCATAGACGGACTTTTGGATCTGTTTACCCGTCTTCGGGTCAATGCCGGTGGTATAGCGGGCCTCCCAGCGCCCGTCGGAGCGCTTGCGGATGGTGCCGCTGCCCTTTGCGTTCTTGGTATTGCTTTTCACATGTACCTCTCTTTCCTCTGAAATTATAAAACGGCCAGTCAGTCCGTTGTTTACCTTATCGCTGCCTGTCACTGTCTAACCATGCCACAAATTCCTCCAGTGGCAGTTTACCAGCAATGCAGTCTGCGCGCTTTGCGCGCGCCTCCTTCGACCATGCGGTAAACTCCGCCTTGGTCATCGTTCCATATCGCACACGGGCGTTATGAGCCTTGTAGGATCGTGTAAACTCCTTTGTGGCAGGATTCTTCATTTGTCGGCTCTGATACTGCACCACGGCTCCCATTTGGCGGCAGGTCTTTTCCGAGCCTTCCATCAACCGTGTGCAGTAGTCCTGCGTGATGTTGCCAGTCACAACAAAGTATCTGCCGCAGTTTTTGCACTTGTGGATTGGGAGAGGCAGACGGAGACAATAGCCCTTCAGATAATTGTAGAGGTCTCGCACGGTGTTGGGATAGAGCACTTCGCGCAGCGCCGTCTTGATGCCCTGCTCCCGCAGCTTTTCATCGCTGTAGTTGTAGGCGCTGTCATATGCGGGACGCTCCAACATAACTTCCTCTGTGGCAAGCTCACCATAGCGCATATCATCAAAGCAAAGTCGAGCGTCATAATGAGCCTCGCGGTATCTCTCTGCCGTGGAGTAGTTTGGCTGATAGCGATCATCCAGGCACACTTCAATTAATGCCTTTGCATCACTAACGATATTTTCAAAATCTCGGTCAAACCGAAGCAGTATATCCTTGGTATCATTCTTGCCATATGCGTGATTTTCTTCTAAATCACTCAGTTCCTTGATCAATAGTCCAAAAAATGGATGCACTTTACAAAGCGGCATCGCCAGTTCCAACAGCTTTCTCCATGCAGTTTCATCCTTGTGTTCAGGAGTCAAGGGACGCAATAGTTTATTGATTTCAGACAGTACACAGTATGTGTCATAAAAGTCGGTATCATAGAGGTCAACCAGGCACTGGCCCAAGTCCTGCGTTTTTTCCAATAAGGTTCTGCGGCACCCCAGTGTCATGCTATATAGTTCATAGCACTCCTTACGTTCCGGGGTGATGTAATACCGGAATTCCATGTGTTCAGGAAAGATCATAGTTTCCTCCTGTTAGATATATCAAGATAGATGCAAAAAATTATCCATTGACTTTTGCGTATTTACATTATACAATCATACCATAATAGTTACATTGTGTATTATAGCCTTAATAGTCCATAATGTCAACTGTAATTTTCAAAGGAGGTCACACATGAACAACAACTACGAAAACCTGCCCGCGGTGCTGAATGCCAATCAGCTGGCTACAGCACTGGGCATTTCCCGTGCCGGAGCCTACCAGCTGCTGAACACAGAAAGCTTTCCCACCCTGCGGATCGGCAAGCGGCTGCTGGTGCCGAGAGACAAGCTGGTGGAATGGATCGAACAGAACACAGGAGGCGGCCATGTGGGAGGATAAAGAAACGACTGCCCCAGATCCATCTGTTGCACCAGATGGGGAGCAGCCGTCCGCGCTTGCACGCATAGACAGTATAGCAACTTTTGAGGAAACAAACAAGCAATTCGGCAAAATGCGTATCTTTTCCATGCCGGAGCTGATGGACACCCATTTCCCATCCCGGCCATGTATCATTGAAAACTTGCTGCCAGCGGGGACATACCTCCTCGCTGGCGCTCCCAAAATCGGCAAATCCTTCCTCGTTCTGCAAATGGCCTATCAGGTGAGCGCAGGAGAGCCGTTTTTAGGCTTTCCCTCCCGGCAGGGCACAGTTTTGTACCTTGCTCTGGAGGACACCTACGAGCGATTGCAGAAGCGTTTGGCACAGATGACAGAACGGGACAGTCCCGATCTGGTGCTGTCCGTTCTGGCGGACACGCTGGAAGAAGATCTGCTGGAGCAGCTGGAAAGCTTTCTGTTTGAGTACCCGGAAACGGTGCTGGTCATCATTGACACACTCCAACGCATCCGGGGACGGACGCCGGACAACGGCAGCTACGCCGCAGATTACGATACCATCGCCAAGCTGAAGGCGTTCTCAGACCAACGCGGCATCGCCCTGCTGCTCGTTCACCACACCCGCAAGGAGGGAGCGGAGGATGTGTTCGACACCATCTCCGGCACCAACGGCATCTTGGGGGCGGCAGATGGAGCCCTGGTCTTGCATAAGGACAAGCGCACGAGCGGGGACGCCATCCTTGAGGTGGTGGGACGTGACCAGCCGCAGATACGGCTCCGCCTGCGTTTTGACCCTACTCATAGTCTTTGGCAGGTGACAGAGGTGGAAACAGAGCCATTCAGGGAGCCGCCGAACCCGTTGCTGGAATTTCTTTCCCGGCTGGTAAATGAAGAAAATCCACTGTGGAGCGGCACGGCAACGGAGCTGGTACAGTGTCTTTCAGAGATAGACAGTACACAAGCTTTTTCACCCAACTGGATCGTGCGGGCACTGAACGTGCGGCAGGATGACCTGCTGCGAAAGTACGGCATCCGCTACGGTTCCCGGCGCACGAAGGATGGAAAGGTCATCCTTCTGCGGTGGGAAGGTGTACGGTAATGTACGGTATGTACGGTAAAAACAGGAGTGGGGTATCCCCCGAAAATACCGGACATATCGGATATACCGTACACCAGAGGGCTGAATGACCTGTCGCACCGACAGGGCATTTCGCCCGTTTCAGGGAGTCCAGAGGGAACGGCTGGCACACGGACTTTGGTACAAAGTATAGTGTGTTATACCCATCACGGCGGGGGACGGAAACGAACGCGGGCTGGCGGTGGCCAGCCGCGTTTGTGACCGGGCCGAAAACGAAGTGAAGGCGGGTGTCGGTATCGACACCCGCCGCAGCGCACGGTTTCAGAAGCCGTGATGGGGATTCCCCGCTCCCCGGTCTCCCAGGCTATAACAAGGGAGGTTCCACATGGCATACGCCATTTTACGATTTGCAAAGCACAAGGGCGGCGCGTCCAAGGCGCTGAGTGCCCACCACGAGCGGACAAAGGACAGCTACGCCAGCAACCCGGACATTGATCTCAGCCGCACGGCGCAGAACTTCCATCTGGTGACGCCCCGGTGGAGCTATGAGCAGGAGATCAAGCACCGCATCCAGACGGCAGGCTGCCGGGTGCGGAAGGACAGCGTGAAATTCGTGGATACGTTGGTGACGGTCAGCCCGGAGTTTGCCAAGGCCCACGAAGCAGAAATGCCGGAGTATTTCATGCGGGCCTTTGGCTTTCTGAAGGAGCGTGTAGGCGAGGAAAATATTATTTCTGCCGTGGTACACATGGATGAAAAGACACCTCACATGCACCTTTGCTTTGTCCCGCTGACCAGGGACAAGCGGCTGTCCGCAAAGGAGATCCTCGGCAACAAGAAAAGCATGATCCGCTGGCAGGACGATTTCTACGCCTGCATGGCGGAACGGTGGCCGGAGCTGGAGCGTGGTACGCCCGCCGTGGAGACCAGGCGCAAGCACCTGACGCCCCAGTGGTACAAGAAGGTCACGGCGATGGACGCCAAGCTGGAGCAGCTGGAGGCCACGCTGAACAACATCAACGTGTTCAACGCGGGCAAGAAGCGGGAGGAGGCCGTTGCGCTGCTGGCGCAGCTGCTGCCGGAGGTGGAATCCTTTCAGGCGGAAACACGCCGTTTGCAGGACATGATCGCATCCTCCCGGATGGAACATCGCTCCCAGCAGCAGGAGAATACCGCACTTAGGAAAGAGCTGAACAAGGAGCGTGATCGAAATTTCGAGCAGAATGTGAAGATCTCTGCTTTGACGCAGCGATGCAAGCGGGCGGAGAAGCTGTTAGATAAAGTCTCGCCGGAAGTGTTGGAGCATATTAAGCGCAAAGCGACCGCAAGAGAACGGTAACTGAGTCCATACGCAATTAGCTATATTGGGCTACCTATATTCCTCTTGATTTCTTTACAGAGTTTTTCAACGATGTCGTTGAGAAGATCAGTGTGACCCTTGTTGCTCCCAGTGTGAGCGAGTTGACGAGTACACAAACATAAAATAAAAAGTTGAAGGGCGATGCAGGTTTCCACACACAAAAGCAACACAGCAAATCACCGTTTAAGTATCGTGAAAAGTCATTGACTTAGAAGTATTCGGGGTCAATGGCTTTTTCATTGAAAACCGGCTATCCATCTGATACAATTTATTAGAGGAAAGTTTTCATAATTGCACTTTATGGGCAGATGAGATAGCTGGGTACAGGTGTATTCAGATGGAGCGATATGCTGGGCGATACCGATCTCAAAACCTGGCTGTCAGCGTTTTTTCCTCTTCCTTACCAAAGTTAGCGACCGAATGATAAACATGCAGATTGCGGAGGTTCCATTAAAAAAACGACATGATTGACATCATTTTTCATGACGAAACGGGTATTGCACCCTGCCTCCCCGGACAGATGGGCGGCTTTGAAAATACGGACGGTGACGGAGAGATCCACTATTACCGGCTTTTTGACGGCGTGGGCATTATGCTGCTGCGGCTGGAAATGGAGTCGTATACAGAAATCCGTACACAGGCCGGTGTGCTGGAAATCAATTTCTGTATCAATGGCCGTTTTGAAACCAGCTTTTCCATGCGCGACCGTGTCCTGCTGAAGCCGGGAGACATGGCGGTCAGCTGCTACGATGGCTTTCACGGCAGCAGATCGGAATCCTGTTTTCCTCTGGGATACTACGAGGGGATCTGTCTGGAGGTAGACCCGGAGGCGGCCAGCAGCTGGATCACACAGAACGCTCCGGCGTTCCGCGTTGATTTCTCTGCGCTGAAGGAGGATCTTCTTGACAGCAAATGGTACATGGTAGGCTCCGCAGGTTCCCGCTGTGAGCATGTGTTCCGGGAACTATATGAAAGCGCCCCCTACGCCGATCATGCCTTTTTACAGCTGAAAGCTCTGGAATTGCTCCTGCTTCTGGAACGGATTCCGCAGGAATCGGGGATAAATTCCTATTACTCTGCGGAACAGACCGCGTTGGCGCACCATCTGCGGGATCATCTGCTGACCAACCGGGAGGGGTATGTATCTCTTGCCCAATTGGCAGCAGAGCATGAGATGTCGGTGTCCCATCTGCAAAAGCTGTTCAAGCAGGTCTATGGTGTGCCGGTCTATCGCTATATCAAGGAATATCGTCTGGAACAGGCGGCGGTAGAACTGGTTCGGAGCGGGAAACCCATCACAGAAATCGCGCAGCACGCCGGGTATGACAACGCCAGCAAATTTTCGGAGAGCTTCAAAAAGCGGTACGGAAAAACGCCGTCCCGCTATCGTGCCGATAAAAAGGATGCAGTAAAACGGAGCATAGAAACCAAAACGGAGTAGTTTGAAAACGCGAATCATGTTAGAATACGCGGTGGTTAGAGGACACTAACTAAGAAGTTTCAGGAGGTACTGTATGAAAAAGAAATTTGCTGCTTTTGTGCTTTGCGTGATCTGCCTGGTATCGGCTGCCGGCTGCGGCCAGACGAAAACAGATGAACAGACGCCGCCGGCGGCTGACCAGAGCACGACGACCGACGATTATCTGACCGGCATCGGCGGCACTTATGTGGAGCTGTTTCCGGAGCTGTCAAAGTCCGAGTATCGGAATATCTGGATCGATGCCACCGCGCCGCTGGTAGGCGCGGAGAACGCGGAGGCCACCACGGATCTGCTGCTGGGGATGTGCATGGCGGAGCCTTACGGTCCGGAAGCTGCGGAAAAATACGAGGCAGATCCGGACAGCATGGCGTTCAACTGCTATTTTCTTGGCGGCATCGACAAGTTCGTGATGGACGGTCACATGATCACCGGTCTGGATGCGCAGGGACGGGAAGTTTTCTCTCACACCTACCAGCTGCTGGATGAGGAAAACGAAAACGGCTTCATCTTCTATCAGAGCGAGGATGAAAATTCCGGTGAGTTTACCTATTTTGCGTTTTCACCTGACACCATGGAGACCACCTATCATCTGGAGTTCCGCTATGCAGAAGATCTCAGCGACCTGCAAAGCTGGTTCGAGGGCAATTACGCCTACTGGAACGCAGCGGCCATCGCGGAGAACTATGATCAGGCGACCATGGAAAATGTCATTGAGCTGTTCGCCACAGAAAATCTGTCGAATGCAGAATAATTGCTCTTTGCGCACCCGTTTGGATCAAGCGGGTGCGCAGGGCAGCTTATCGGTAGGGATGTGACTTGATTGAAAAAACAATCTGACTTTTCCAGGCTGATGGGGTATGCAGGCGGGCATCGGGTATTTACCTATACCTCTCTGGCGCTCTCAGCGATCAGCGCACTGATGGCACTGATCCCATTTCTTTATATCTGGATGATCCTGCGAGATGTGCTGGCTGCTGCGCCGGACTACGCGCAGGCAGTGAACATTCCCCACTACGGATGGATGGCGGTGCTGTTTGCGGTGCTGTCCTATCTGGTCTATGTCTGTGCGCTTCTCTGCTCCCACTTATCCGCTTTCCGTGTGGCGACAAATCTGCGCCTTGCGGTCACAAAGCATCTGGCAGAACTGCCCCTTGGCTTCACGGAGCGGTTTGGCAGCGGTCAGCTGCGCAAGATCATTCAGGAGAGTACCGGCGCGGCGGAGACATATTTGGCCCATCAGCTGCCGGATCAGGCGGGAGCCATGGCGACACCGGTTGGACTGCTGGTGCTGCTGTTCGCCTTTGACTGGCGGCTGGGGCTTTTGAGTCTTATCCCTGTATTCCTTGGCTTTGCTGTCATGTCGGCTATGACCGGCAAACGCATGGAAGAAAAAATGCGTCAGTACGGGAATGCCCTTGCGGCCATGTCCAACGAAGCGGTGGAGTATGTCCGGGGTATCCCGGTGGTCAAGACCTTCGGCCAGTCCGTGTTCTCCTTCAAACGGTTCAAGGCCACCATTGACGAGTATGAGAAATGGGTCGTTGCCTATACAAAAGAGATGCGCAGGCCTATGCTGCTCTATACGGCGGCCGTCAACGGCGTGTTTGCCTTCCTGATCGCAGGGGGGCTGCTGTTTACCAGAAATGGCGTGACCCCGGAGTTTCTGCTGAATCTGCTGTTCTATATCATCATCACGCCGGTGATCTCCCTGACGCTGACGAAGATCATGTACATGAGCGAGAACAAAATGGTCGTTGCGGACGCGCTGAGTCGTATTGACTCTGTGCTGGACGCAGAGCCTGTACCGGCGTTTGGGCAGCCCCAGCACCCGCAGAACAGCTCTGTCACCCTGCGGGATGTGCATTTCAGCTATGATGGCAAGGCGGAGGTGATCAAAGGCGTCTCCATGGACATTAAGCCCGGACAGACTGTGGCGCTGGTGGGACCCTCCGGCGGCGGCAAATCCACACTGGCAAGTCTCATCTGCCGATTCTTCGATGTGCAGGGCGGCAGCGTATCCATCGGCGGCGCGGATGTGCGGGCGATTCCCAAGGAAGAACTGATGGATACGGTGGCTTTCGTGTTCCAGAACAGTAAACTTCTCAAGGGTACTATTTTGGACAATGTTCGGCTTGGCAGGCCGGATGCCACCGAGGAAGAAGTCCTTGCCGCACTGAAAACTGCCCAGTGCATGGATATTATTGAAAAGTTCCCAGAGGGTATCCACACTGTCATTGGCAGCAAGGGCGTGTACCTTTCCGGCGGCGAGCAGCAGCGGATCGCCATTGCCCGTGCTGTTCTGAAGAACGCACCGGTGCTGATTCTGGACGAGGCCACCGCCTTTGCCGACCCTGACAATGAAGCTAAGGTGCAGGCAGCCTTTGCCCGGCTTGCCAAGGGCAAAACCGTGCTGATGATCGCACACCGCCTGTCCACCGTAGCCAACGCCGATTGCATCTATGTGGTACAGGATGGACGTATTACTGAGACTGGCACAAAGGACGAACTGTGCGCACAGAACGGCCTGTTTGCCCGGATGTGGCAGGATTATCAGGCCTCGGTGCAGTGGAAGGTCGCAAAGGAGGGGTAAAGGATGATCGAAAAAATTCAACACGCCACGGCCAGCTCCCCGGAGGGCGCACGGGGGCTTGTAAAAGGCGTGCTGGCCTGTGCATTTCAGAACCTCGCCTTTATGCTGCCCACCAGTCTGCTGTATTTTCTGGTGCGGGACATGATGACCGGCACCACATCCGGCAGAACAGCCTTCTATGTGTGCGGCTGCGCCGTCTGCTTTGCGCTGATCTTCCTGACCACCTGGTTTCAGTACAACGGGACCTTTTTTACGACCTACAAGGAAAGCGGCGTTCGCCGGTTGAATCTGGCGGAGCGGCTGCGCAAGCTGCCCCTGTCCTTCTTCGGCAAGCGGGACCTTGCCGATCTTACCAGCACCATTATGGCGGACTGTGAGGTGCTGGAGAAAACCTGTTCTCACTATATTCCCGGCCTGTTCGGCTCCCTGATCTCCACCGTGCTGATCGCGCTGAGCCTGCTGGTCTTTGACTGGCGTATGGCGCTGGCGGCCCTTTGGGTGATCCCGGTTTCCATTGCAATTCTCCTTGGCAGCTACAGGATTCAGGATAACGTGCAGGCCAAGACCATGGCGGTGAAAATGGCCTGTGCTGACAGCATTCAGGAGTACATTGAAACCATGCGCGACCTGAAGGCCAACAGCGCGGAGAATGCCTATCTGGACGGCCTTTCCGAAAAGATTCGTGCTGTGGAAAAGCAGACCATTTCAGCGGAGCTGACCAACGCCGTCTTTGTCACCTCCGCTGCCATGGTGCTGAAGCTGGGCATTGCTTCTGTTGCACTGACAGGCTCTGTGCTGCTGATTCGCGGCAGCATTGACGTGCTGACGCTGTTTCTGTTTCTGCTGGTGGCCTCCCGACTGTATGACCCTATGCAGGGCGCGTTGCAGAATCTGGCGGCGGTCATTGCCATGCGCACCAATGTGGGGCGGATGAACGAGATTCTGGACGCTCCCCTGCAGACCGGCAGCGAGCAGCTGACCAATCAGGGCTGCGACATTGTGTTCGACCATGTGGGCTTTGCCTACAACTCCGGCGAAACGGTGCTGCGGGATGTCTCCTTTACCGCAAAGCAGGGGGAGGTCACGGCACTGGTGGGCCCCTCCGGCGGCGGCAAGACTACCGTTTCCCGGCTGGCGGCACGGTTCTGGGACTACCAGAAGGGCAGCATCACCGTGGGCGGCATGGAGGTTTCCCGAATCGACCCGGAAAGGCTCATGAGCCTGTATTCCATCGTGTTTCAGGATGTGACTCTTTTTGACAACACGATACTGGAAAATATCCGTCTGGGGCGCAAAGGTGCCACCGACGAGGAGGTCCTTGCGGCGGCAAAGCTGGCAAACTGCGAGGAATTTGCCGAAAAGCTGCCGGACAAGTGGAACACGAACATCGGCGAGAATGGCTGCGCCCTTTCCGGCGGCGAGCGTCAGCGCATTTCCATTGCCCGCGCCTTCCTGAAGGATGCGCCCATCATTCTGCTGGACGAGGCCACCGCCAGTCTGGACGTGGAGAACGAAACTACCATTCAGGAGGCACTTTCCCGGCTCATAAAACACAAAACTGTCCTTATCATCGCCCACCGGATGCGCACCGTAGCCGGGGCGGACAAAATCGTGGTGCTGTCCGACGGCGTGGTGGCTGAGCAGGGTGCGCCCGATGCGCTCTATGCCTGCGATGGACTGTATACCCACATGGTGGATCTGCAAACCGACAGCCAGAACTGGTCCATTTAACCCCACAGAAGGAACAGATCTGTCCCGTCATTCACCCGACTGGACAGTGAGAGTACATCTGAATAAGCAGAAAACCGCTTCCGGCAATATTGCCGGAAGCGGTTTGAAAATCCAACACTGCCAGTGAATGCTCAATCAGTCTTTCAACTGAAAATCAAATCACAGCAAACCTGTTCCTCCGCTGCGCTGCGGATATTGTTCATTGCCCCGACCCACGCTATTTGATTTTTAGACTTTAGCTGTTCGGTGATGCCCTGCGCCTGAGCCATCTGCTCGATTAGCAACCGTAACATTTGGTTTGCTTCACGGTCGATTTCGTTGAGGTGATGTGTTAGTTGCCCGGAAGTTTTCAAGGTGGTATAAGTTCCTCTGCGGTGCTCCTTCAGATACTTGAGCCACATTCTTCCCAAGCGCCCGTAGGTGGCAGGTTCTTCTTCCGGCATAAGCAAGTTCGGTACATAAAAATTTTCATTTTCTCGGTAGGTAATTTCCATTATGTGATCGTCCTTTCACGTGGTCGAATCTGACCCTTATTTTGACCCTTTAGCGGGTCATCCTCTATAAAACAACTGGACTGACTGATACCAAATTTTATGATTTCAAAACTAAATATCACATAATTCAATTAAACAAGTTATAAAAAACGCATCCTATCCTCTTCGAATCCCTCCTTCTCCGCCACACAAAACCCTGTAATCTCAACGGTTACAGGGTTTTGTCATGCCCTTTGCACCTTTATTGAGCTTTACGCCAACCAGACTGTTTCGCCGGTCATGTTCCATAAGGTCGGCAGCCGTAGGCGGCGCGTTCCAACGCAGCGCTGCAAAGCCTTACCGGTTGGCTGTCCCCGATGATATAGCTGCCGTTTCAACGTCATCAGCAGCAGTCTTTTCCCCCCGCCCTACTTGCGCTTTTCCCAATAGGATGATAAAATGTGCTATTAGAAAACGCCAAACAACAGCAAAAGGAGAATTTGCTTTATGAAATTAGGTATCGTGGGACTGCCGAATGTTGGCAAGTCCACCCTGTTCAACGCCATCACCAACGCCGGTGCCGAGAGCGCCAATTACCCCTTCTGCACCATTGACCCCAACGTGGGCATGGTAGCAGTGCCGGATGCACGGCTGGACAAGCTGGCAGAGATCTATGAGCCGGACAAAAAGACCCCGGCGGTCATCGAGTTCGTGGACATCGCCGGTCTGGTGAAAGGTGCCAGTCAGGGTGCAGGCCTTGGCAACAAGTTCCTGGCCAATATTCGCGAGACCGATGCCATCGTCCATGTGGTCCGTTGCTTTGATGACGAGAATATCATGCACGTGGTGGCGGATGCCGGCACCAATGTGCCCGTGGACCCCGTGGGGGATATTGAGGCCATCGATATGGAGCTGATCATGGCGGATCTGGACATGGTCCAGCGCCGTGTTGACAAAGCCCAGAAGGCCGCCAAGGGCGACAAGAAGTTCCTTCATGAGGTGGAGGTGTTCAAGGCGCTGGCGGAGCATCTGGACGGCGGCAAGTCCGCCCGGACCTTTGACTGCTCCGATGATGATAAGGCCCTGATCTCCACCTCCGACCTGCTGACCCTGAAGCCCATCATCTACGCCGCCAACATGGACGAGGACGGCTTTGCCAATCAGGAGGGCAACGAGTATCTGAAGAAGGTCCGTGCGCTGGCAGAAGCCGAGGGCAGCGAGGTGCTGCCCATCTGTGCCAAGCTGGAGCAGGACATCGCTGAGCTGGAGGGCGAGGACCGGCAGATGTTCTTGGACGAGCTGGGCATCGCAGAATCCGGTCTGGATCGGCTCATCAAGTGCAGCTACTCCCTGCTGGGCCTTATCTCTTTCCTGACCTACGGCAAGGATGAGTGCCGCGCCTGGACCATCAAAAAGGGCACCAAGGCCCCCCAGGCCGCCGGCAAGATCCACTCCGACATCGAGCGGGGCTTCATCCGGGCGGAGGTCATTGCCTACGACGATATGATCAAGTACGGCAGCGTCAACGCTGCCAAGGAAAAGGGCCAGCTCCGCAGCGAGGGCAAGGAGTATGTGGTCCAGGACGGCGACATGATCTACTTCCGCTTCAACGTGTAAAATCAGTTTCAAACAACAGCGGTCCCGGGTATGACACCCGGGACCGCTCTTTTGCGAGGATGGGGGATGTGCGAAAAAACTCTACCGCCAAAAGAAATGGACATGACGAAAAGTCATGTCCATTTCTTTTGGTGGAGCCGAGGGGAATTGAACCCCTGTCCGAAAACAGTTTCACGGGACTTTCTCCGGGCGCAGTCAGGTTTCAGAATTCCCGCCCCGCAAAGACACCTGACAGACTTTGCGGTTTGGTAGAGTCATGATGCGTGGGCAGGTCAACTCTTTCCCGCCTCACGGACGCCACATCAACGACGCCTTCCCCGGCCTGTGGCCTCTCCGGTTCAGACGGCTGCTTTAATTAAGCAGCAATAGCAACAGTATTGTTGTTATTTAATTTATAAAATTGCCCGTTTTATGGCGGTCAGGCGCCGCCGCCCGCTTGTCCCGCTTCCCCATCCCCGTCGAAACCTTTACGGCCCCGTCGTCGGAGCAAATGTCACTCATTCCGTTTCCGCCTTCCGGCAAAAACTTCATCCGTTCCATTGCTCCTCCTCTTTCGTTCCACAAACGCTCCGCTGGTTTGTAAAATAGGAAAGCAGAATTTGCTATTTGGAATTGTAACACATTCCCATATCGGAATGTGTTACAATTCCGTGACAGTTTCAGGTTTTGGTCAGCTTGACCATCAATTTGGCCGGGGTGAGTTTTGCCAGCAGACGGTAGAACTTATAGAACAGTCTGGGGGTGTAGATGGTCTGTCCCGCTCTGGCCGCCCGCAGTGCACCGCCGGCCACCTGTACCTGATCGCAGTAGGGCAGCAGTTCAAAGGGCCGGGAATCCACCACATGACCCACTGCCAGAAACTCTGTGGCCATGGGGCCGGGGCAGACGGCGGTAACGGTGATGCCCTTTGCCTTCAGTTCCTCCGCCGCGCCGATGGTGTAGGCGGAAACGTAGGCTTTCGTGGCGGAATACACCGTCATCCGGGGGGTAGGGCAGAAGGAGGCGATGGAGCTGACGTTCAAGATCCGGCTCCCGGCTTCCATATAGGGCACAGACAAATTGGTGATGGCCGTCAGTGCCCGGAGGTTCAGATCGATCATCCGGGTCTGGGAAACGGTGTCGATCTCGCCGATGTTCCCCAGATACCCGCATCCGGCATTGTTCACCAGCAGGGCGATCTCCGGCTGTTCCTCCACCAGATGCTCCTGATAGGCGGTAAAGCTCATGGTGTCGCACAGGTCCAGCGGTAGCGTCAGGGTGCTGATCCCCTTTTCCTCCAGCTGCTCTGCCAGTTCCTGAAGGCGGTCCGTCCGGCGGGCAATGAGCCACACCCGTTCAATTTCCGGGAATACGGAATAGAACTGCCGGACAAATTCCCGGCCAAGGCCGGAGGACGCGCCGGTAATAACTGCTGTTTTCATGGTCAGATCTCCTTTCGGAGTATTTTAGTGGGTCTCGGGAGCGGGATACTCGACGCCCTGGGTATCCACCCGGACGGTTGCCATGACCACGGGCTTCTTGGGCATATCGTTCATCATGTTCCGCTGGACACGGGAAATGTCAATGGCCACATCCTGACCCTCGGTGATCTTGCCGAAGGCGGCGTACTGGCCGTCCAGATGAGGAGCAGGAGCCACCATCACAAAGAACTGGCTGCCGGCGGAGTTGGGTGCCATGGTGCGGGCCATGGACAGCACGCCGGTCTCGTGAATCAGGTCATTCTGGCGGAAGCCGTTGCCGGCGAACTCGCCGTTGATCTCATAGCCGGGGCCGCCCATGCCGTTTCCGTTGGGGCAGCCGCCCTGAATCATGAAGCCGGGGATGACCCGGTGGAAGGTCAGGCCGTCATAGAAGCCCTTGTTAGCCAGAGAGATGAAGTTGTTGACGGTGTTGGGAGCCTTCTCGGGATACAGCTCGCCGCGCATAATGCGGCCGTCCTCCATAGTGATGGTTACGATGGGATTGCTCATATTCATTCGTTCCTTTCTGATCTGTTATCTGCGGGCCTTCATAGCCCGGTCCATTTCACGGGCGGCGTCCCGCTTGGCGGTGGCGTCCCGCTTGTCGTAATTCTTCTTACCCTTGCACAGGCCGACCTCCACCTTCACCTTGGCGTTCTTGAAATAGACGCTCAGGGGCACCAGCGTGTAGCCGTCCTGCTTGACGAGAGCGTGGAGCTTGCGGATCTCCCGCTTGTGCATCAGCAGCCGCCGGTCCCGGTCCGGGTCCCGGTTGAAGATGTTGCCATGCTCGTATGGAGAGATGTGCATGCTGTGGACGAACAGCTCGCCGTCCTGTACAGTGCAGTAGGAGTCCTTCAGGTTCATCGTGCCCGCACGGATGGATTTGACCTCCGTGCCGCACAGCTCGATGCCTGCCTCGTACTTATCCTCCACGAAGTAATCGTGGTAGGCTTTGCGGTTCTGGGCCGCGATCTTGATTCCCTTTTTCTCCGTGGGGACCACCTCGTTTCCAGTGAGTCAGTATACCATAGTTTTCCCATGACTTCAAGAAAAACAAGCCCTTTGCAATTCAACACGCCTATGCTATAATAAACTGAATATAGTATAGGCAGGGTCTCTGCCCTTTAAACGAGGTGGATAGAATGGAAATGCCCATGGATCTGACGGAGGTCAAGCTCCGCCGCAAGGACGTATTTGAGGGTAAAATCATGACGGTGCATGTGGATGACGTGCGCCTGCCCAACGGCGAGGAAGCCACTCGGGAAGTGGTGGATCATGTGGACGGCGCGGCGGTCCTGGCCCTGGATGAGGCCAACCGGGTGCTGGTGGTCCGCCAGTACCGGTATGTATTCGGCAAGGTGCTGGATGAGCTGCCCGCGGGCAAGCTGGACCCCGGCGAGGACCCGGTGACGGGCGCTCTGCGGGAATTGAAGGAGGAGACCGGCGCGGAGCCGGAGACCTTCCTGCCCCTCGGCAAGCTCCTGCCCGCTCCCGGCTGCTACGGGGAAACACTGCACCTGTTTTTGGCCAAGGGGCTGAAATTCAGCCAGCAGCAGCTGGACCCCGATGAATTTCTCAATGTGGAGCGGGTGCCCTTTGATGAAATGGTGCACCGCTGCGTCAACGGTGAGATCGATGACGCCAAGACCGTGGCCGCAGTCCTGCGGGCCAAGGTCCTGCTAAATCTGTAATAGGAGGTACGTTTCCTTGGAACAGAAAACGGACGCCCAGAAAACCATCCTTATTGTGGAGGACGAAAAAAATATCGTAGACATTCTGCGCTTCAACCTTCAGCGGGAGGGCTACCGCACCGTGGAGGCCTATGACGGAGCCGACGGCCTGGAAAAGGCCCGGAAGGAAAACCCCGACCTGATCCTGCTGGACGTGATGCTGCCGAAGATGATCGGTTTTGACGTGTGCCGCACCCTCCGGGAGGAGGGCAACAACGTGCCCGTCATCATCCTCACCGCCCGGGAGGAGGAGGCCGACAAGGTATCCGGTCTTGAGATCGGCGCCGATGATTACATTACCAAGCCCTTCTCCATGCGGGAGCTGATCGCCCGGGTGGGAGCCAACATCCGCCGCACGGCTATGAACACCGCCGCCGCGGCCACCGCTGCGGCCACAGCCATGCCGGTGGCAGGGGACCTCTCCATCGACACGGACAGCCATCAGGTCTTCCGGGACGGCAAGCCTCTGGAACTGACCACGCGGGAATATGAGCTGCTGACCTTCCTGGCCAGCCATCCCAATAAGGTCTACTCCCGCATCGACCTGATGGAGCAGGTCTGGAACTACGGCTACGTGGGCGACGATCAGCGGACGGTGGACGTGACCGTCCGGCGTCTGCGGGAAAAGATCGAGGAAAACCCCGCCAGCCCCAAATACATCCTCACCCGCCGGGGCGTGGGGTACTATTTCGCGGTGTAATCCCCACCGGCTCCGGTGACGTTCCTCGCGTTCTTCTCATGTTTTGAAGAGGACACAGGGATCTTCTCCGGGACGCGCCCGCCCCCGCAAACGGCGGGCCGTACAGTTTTCAGATCCTTTGAACACCATAAAGGCGGTGATTTTTTGTTCCGCAGCTTACATATGAAGCTGACGCTGATCCTCCTGCTGCTGATCACATCCCTGATGGCGGTGGTAGGCGCGTTCCTGACCACCAGCGTCACCAGTTTCTATATCGACAGCTTTTATCAGCAGATGAGCAGTGCCTTCGGCGCGGACCGCCGGGAGTTTGTGGCGGACCTCCGCAGCGCCGCCGCTCAGCCGGACGGCGCTGAGCGTATTCAGGAGATCATGGAGGTCAATGCCGGTATGCTGGGCATCGACTACCGCACCCGGAACTACTATGTGCTGGACGGCACCGCAGGCAGCTTTCTGGCTGGCAGCGCCGAGTCCTCCGACCTGCCCCGGGAGCAGTCCGCCAACCTTCTGACCGCCCGGAACGCGGTTGCACGGAAGGACGCCTCCACCGTAGGCGATGAAAGCGATATCTCCGCCGACTACATGGATGTGGCCATCCCCATCTTCGGCGGTGACAACGCCTTCATCATCTACATTCTGGATAACAAGGACACGGTATCCGATCTGAATAACCAGCTTTTCCAGATCATCATGCAGGCCCTTATCATCGGCTTGCTGATCTCCGTGCTGCTGAGCTTCCTGCTCTCCAAGACCATGGTGGGCCCCATTGAAAAGCTGACCATCGGCGCAGAGCGGGTGGCCGCCGGTGATTTTGACAGCGAGCTGCCGGTGGAATCCACCGACGAGATCGGTATTCTCACCGGAACGTTTAACGAGATGGCCGAGGTCCTGCAGTCCACACTGGCTGCCGTGGAAAACGAGCGCAACAAGCTGGATACCCTGTTCCTCCACATGACCGACGGCGTGGTGGCCTTTGACCGGGAGGGGCACCTCATCCACTGCAACCCCGCCGCCACGGAGCTTTTGCGGCGATCCATCGATCCCAGCTGCACCTACGAGGAATTGCTGGGCGACCTGCATCCCTTCCAGAACGTGCTGGCCCTCCAGAAACCCAACTACATTGAAGATGAGTTGGTGGTGGGAGACCGGACCCTGGCCCTCTACCTCACGCCCTTCTCCGACAAGGCCCAGGGCGGCGTTCTGATCCTGCTCCATGACGTGACGGAACAGCACCGGAATGAGGAACGGCGCAAGGAATTCGTGGCCAACGTGTCTCACGAGCTGCGGACCCCCCTGACCAACGTCCGCAGCTACGCCGAAACCATCCGGGATGCCGGAGATGACATTCCCCGGGATATGGAGAACAATTTCCTGGACATCATCATTACGGAAACGGACCGCATGACCCACATCGTTCAGGATCTGCTGACCCTCAGCCGACTGGACGCCGGCAGCACCGAAATGGTGTTCACCCGGTTCCCCTTCCACGACGCCATCGAAAGCGTGGTCCGCTCCAACAGCCTCAACGCCAAGCAGCGGGGCCATGAGCTGACCTATGTGCCTGAGGGAGAGCTGCCCCTCATCACCGGCGACCGGAGCCGTCTGGAGCAGGTGATGATGAACATTCTCGGCAACGCCATCAAGTACACTCCGGACGGCGGACACATTCGTGTCACCGCCGGAGCCGGACCCGACACCGCCTGGATGGAGGTCCGGGATGACGGCATCGGCATCCCGGAAAAGGACCGGGAGCGTATTTTCGACCGCTTCTACCGGGTGGATAAGGCCCGTTCCCGGGAATCCGGCGGCACAGGCCTTGGACTATCCATCGCAAGAGAGATCGTCCAGCGGCACCACGGCACCATTTCTCTGGTCCCCCATGAGGGGCCGGGCACCACGATCCGTCTGGAGCTGCCCATCACCCAGCCCGCCCCCGGCGCACCTGAGGATGCGGCGGAAAACAAGTCGGATCAGCAGTAATTTCAGCTTTTATCAGAAAGGAGGGACTGGCCATGCGCTACCGGGATTTTATCCAAAATATCACCATCACGTTTCTGGCGCTGCTGTCCCTGTTCCTCTTTTCCAGAACGCAATTCTTCCAGTTGGGCGCTGCTGCCGGCAGCGGCACCTGGCAGCGGCTCACCGCTCCTGTCAGCGACCAGATCTCCGATGCCCCCTCCTCCGATACCCTGTCCGCCCCGGTGCGGGCGGCCGTCACCGGAGAATACGGCCGGTATGGCAGCATCTCCCTCACCACGGACAGCGAGAGCTTCACCCCCATCAAAACACTGCTGCGGGAGGTTCTTGGGTCCGCCCGCAGCCGGACGGATTCCAGTACTGCCGCCTTCCGGTCGGCCTTGGGAAAGCCGTCAGTCTACTGTGACTTTTTAGAGCCCCTGCCGGTGTCCTATCTGGCGGACCTCATGGGTATCACCGCAGAAAGTGAGCTTTCCGTCCGCGCTCTGGCCGCAGCGGAGCAGAACGGTCAGGTGGTCCTGCTGCTGTGGGACGGCGGATCCCGCTATTACCAGTGCGTCACTGCCGTGCAGCCCTCTACCCTGACGGAGGTACTGGATCACTTTGAGCTGGGCGTTACCGCCTTTGCTTTTGAGGATCTCAGCGGATACGGCCAGCATCTGGCCCCTCTCTCCCTGTTTCCGGACCCTCTTCCTGAGCTGCCCCAACTGACGGTGACGGAAAGCACCGTTTCCACAGAGACGCTGCTCTCCGTTCTGGGCTTCAACCCCCACACCAATTCCCGCTACACCGACGCCGGCGGCGCGGAGGTAGTGGTGGAGGGAGACCGGGTCATCCGCATCAGTGGCAGCGGCACCTTCTCCTACACCAGCGGCGGTGAAACGGTCCTCTCCGTAGAAAGTGCCGGGGGCCTTCCCACGCCTCGGGAAGCTGTCTCCGGTGTTCTGGAGCTACTGGATCAGTTGATCCCGGAGGGCGATGCCCGGCTGTATCTGCTGGAGTGGCAGCAGTCAGAAACCGAGACCTTCTTGACCTTCGGCTACCAGTCCGGCGGCGTTCCCATCCGCTTTGCGGACGGCTCTGCCGCCGCGGAGGTAACGCTCTCCGGCAATGCGATCTCCACGCTGTCCCTGCGGCCTCGGCAGTACAGCGCCGCCAGCGCCGCCTCGCCCTTGCTGCCGCTGCGGCAGGCCATGGCCATCGCCGAAAGGACAGCGGGGGCCGAGCTTTCCATCGGCTATGCCGATACCGGCGTCTATCCACTCTCTGCCGTCTGGCTGACGGATTGACATCATACCTTCTGAAAGGAGCTGAGCGGCTACGGAACGCTATCGCCTGAAAAACATCATCATTCTGATCCTGGCGCTGCTCAACGCCTTTTTGCTGACAGCTCTGGTCATCCGGGGCAATGAGGAGCGGGTGGCCCGCCGCACCCAGCAGCAGGAGCTGGTCGCGCTGTTCGCGGCGGACGGCATGACGCTGGACCCCGCTCTGATCCCCACGGACACCGCCGTTTCCACCTATGCGTTGATCCGGGATGAGACAGCGGAGCGAAAGGCCGCCGCCTTCCTCCTGGGAGATAATCTGGAGCGCACCACTCAGGGCGGCGGCATTTACACCTACACCAGCCAGCAGGGCGCCGCCGCCTTCCGGGACACCGGCAGCTTTGACGCCGCCGGTTCTCTGTCACAGGAGAACGCGGAAGCATTTTGTCGGGATTTCTGCAAGGCATTTTCTTACGATACGCCGATATTTACACTGGATGAAACGGGCAGCGGCACTGCAACGGCTGTCCGCCTGTGGAACGGTACGCCGGTGTTCAACGCCGCCGTCACCTTTACCATCGATCAGGGCCGCGTCCTGTCCGCCAGCGGCGCTCTGCTGCCGGAGACCGGCGCGGAGACCTCCTCCGGGCAGAAGCCCCTCTCCGCCTTCGCCGCCCTGACTGCCTTTCAGCAGATGCGCCACGCCTCCAGCTCCGTGGTGTCCTCCATCACGGAGGTCAGTCTCTGCTACGAGCTGCAAAGCACCACCGCCGCTCCCATGGCGCTGGTTCCCTCCTGGCGGATCGTCACGGATACGGCAACTTTTTATGTAAACTGCATTTCCGGTACCGTCCGCCGGGCATAAAATTGTTTGAATTTCATATTTTGTCAGGAATCGTTTGCTTTTTCAGGCAAAGTATGCTATACTGACGCCGATCATAATGAGTGGTACTGTCCACTTTTTTCTCAGGGTGCATGAAGTGCCGGCCCGACGGACAAACTAATCCCGGCGCAAGGCTTTCTCCCCGCAAAAGAATACCTGAAACGAGGTCAGAACGTTGACAAAATACATCGTACACGGAGGCAAGCCTCTGTTCGGCGAGGTGGAGATCAGCGGTGCGAAGAACGCCGCCGTTGCCATTATTCCCGCCGCCATTCTGGTGGACGGCGTCTGCCGCATTGAAAACATCCCCCAGATCTCCGACGTTACCGCGATTTTGAAGATTTTGGAGCAGCTTGGCGCGTCCATCCGCTCCATCAACCGCCACACGGTGGAGATCGACAGCCGTCACATCCACACCACTAGGACCTCTTATGAGCTTTCCCGGAAGCTCCGGGCTTCCTACTATCTCATCGGCGCTCTGCTGGGCCGTTTCGGCCGGGCAGAGGTTGCCATGCCCGGCGGCTGCAATTTCGGCGGCGTCCGCCCCATCGACCAGCATGTAAAGGGCTTTTCCGCTCTGGGTGCCGGTGTCACCACTGAGGGCGGCTATATCAACGCCATCGTGGAGTCCGGCCGTCTCACCGGAGCCAACATCTATCTGGATGTGGTGTCCGTAGGCGCTACCATGAACATCATGATGGCCGCCGCGCTGGCTCAGGGGGACACGGTGATCGAAAATGCCGCCAAAGAGCCTCACATCGTAGATCTGGCCAACTTCCTGAACTCCATGGGTGCCGACATCCGGGGCGCCGGTACGGATACCATCAAGATCCGGGGCGTGGAGCGGCTGTCCGGCGGCTCTTATGCCATCATTCCCGACCAGATCGAAGCCGGTACCTATATGGCTGCCGTGGCCGCCACCGGCGGTCAGATCCTGGTGAAAAATATCATTCCTAAGCACATGGACTGCATCACCGCCAAGCTCCAGGAGTGCGGCGTAGAGGTAGAGGAGCAGGATGATACCCTGCTGGTACGCCGTACCGCCCGTCTGAAAAAGGCCAACGTCAAAACCCTGCCCTATCCCGGATTTCCTACGGATATGCAGCCCCAGATGACCACCGTCCTCACCCTTGCTCAAGGGACCAGTCTGGTGACCGAGGGTGTCTGGAGCAGCCGCTACCGCTATGTGGATGAACTCAAACGCATGGGTGCCCGTATTCAGGTGGATGACAAGACCGCCGTGGTAGAGGGCGTGGAAAAGCTCACCGGCGCACCGATCCAGGCTTATGACCTGCGGGCCGGTGCCGCTCTGGTCATCGCCGCTTTGGCGGCAGAGGGCGAGAGCGAGATCTCCAACGTGCAGTATATCGAGCGGGGCTATGAGGACATCATCGGCAAGCTCCGGGCTCTGGGCGCGGACATCCGCGCCGTGGAGGAGCCGGACGAGGATGCCCTTTCCACTGCGCAAATCAGCTGAACTTCACGTCCGTCAGGGAGTGTGTCGGCCTTGACCGGCCCGTTCCCCGGCGGACGTTTTTCAAAAGAGAGGTATTTTCTTGACCACCGTACATACGCTTGCCAGCGGCTCCTCCGGAAACGCCGCTGTGCTCTCCTGCGGAGACACCCATCTGCTGATCGACGCCGGGATCTCCTGCCGCCGGATCACCGCAGCTCTGAAAGAACTGGGGTTGACCCCGGCAGACCTGACGGCTATTCTGATCACCCACACCCATTCCGACCATATCTCCGGGTTGAACACCCTTCTGAAAAAAACAACCTGCCCGCTTCTTGCCACCCCCCGGACCTGCCGGGAGCTCAGCTGCCGGGTAGAGGGGATCGACCCCCGGCTCATGGGACTGGAGGGCCCCATCACCTTGGGAGAGATCGATATGCAGCCCATCCCCACCTCCCATGACGCCCCCGGCTCCTGCGGCTGGCGGCTGGACACAGAGAGCGGCAGTGTGGGTTTTCTCACCGACACCGGCTACGTCACCGACGAGGCGCTGGATCTGCTGCCCGGCGTGGACTTTGTCATTTTAGAGTCCAACCATGATGTAGAGTCTCTTTGCTCCGGCCCCTATCCCTATTACCTGAAGCAGCGTATTTTAGGTTTGCAGGGTCACCTGTGCAACGAGGACGCCGCCCAGTTCGCCGTCACGCTGGCGGAAAACGGCGCCAGTGATATCGTTTTGGCCCACCTGAGCCGTGATAACAACACCCCCACTATGGCGCTGAACGCCGTAGCCGCCGCGCTGGACGGTGCCGGACTGGCTCCGGAACTGTCCGTAGCGCCCCGGGACACCGTCGGCCCGTGCCATATCGTCAGAAGGAGGGCCTTATGCAAAAGATGACCATTCTCTGCACCGGCAAGCTGAAGGAAAAATTCTATCTGGACGCTGTTGCGGAATACGTCAAGCGGCTGAGCCGGTTCTGCAAATTAGAGATCATCGAGCTGCCGGAGGAACGGCTGCCGGAGGATCCCTCCCCCGCCCAGATCGAGGCGGCCCTCTCCAAGGAGGCCGACGCTGTCCGGGCCAAGCTGCCCAACGGCTGTCTGGTGATTGCCATGTGTGTGGAGGGGAGGGAGCGCTCCAGCGAGGAGCTGGCCCGCTATCTGGCGGACAGCGCCGCCCAAGGCGCCAGCCACATCGTCTTTCTCATCGGCAGCTCCTTCGGAATGCACGAATCCTTGAAGCGGCAAGCCGCTCTGCGGTTGTCCATGTCCCCCATGACCTTTCCCCACCACCTGCTGCGGGTAATGCTTTTGGAGCAGATCTACCGGGCCTACCAGATCAATGCCGGAAGCAGATACCATAAGTAAAATTTCAAGCGGACACACAGAACACTGTTGATATGATATAAGGAGGTACTTGCAAATGGATTTCATGCAGGAATACGAGAAGTGGCTCCACAGCCCCGCCCTCTCTCAGGAGGAACACGCCGAGCTGGAGTCTATTAAGGACGATCCCAAGGAGATCGAAAGCCGATTCTTCGGCCCGCTGGAGTTCGGCACCGCCGGTCTCCGGGGCACTATGTGCACCGGTTTACATAACATGAACATTCATGTGATCCGCTGGGCCACTCAGGGCTTTGCCGACGTCATCGCTGCCGAGGGCGAGGAGGGCAAGCACCGGGGCGTGGCCATCTGCATGGACTGCCGCAATCACTCTATGGAGTTCGCCCGGGCCGCCGCCGAGGTCTGCGCCGCCAATGGCATCCACGTCCGCATTTTTGATTCCCTGCGGCCCACCCCGGAGCTGAGCTTCGCCGTCCGGGAATACGGCTGTCAGGCAGGCATCAATGTCACCGCCAGCCACAACCCCAAGGAGTACAACGGCTACAAGGTCTACTGGTCCGACGGCGCGCAGCTTCCCCCCCACCACGCCGACGCCATCGCCAAGCGGTTGGAGGAAATCGACATTTTTGACGGTGTGAAGCGGATGGACTTTGAGGAAGCCGTAAAGAGCGGTCTCATTGAGACCATGGGTGACGAAACGGACCGGAAGTTCATGGCCAATGTCACCGCCATGATCAACGACCGTGAGACCGTTGCCAAAGTAGCGGACACCTTCAAGCTGGTCTACACGCCCTTCCACGGCTGCGGCTACAAGCTGGTGCCGGAGGCGCTGACTGCGCTGGGCATCAAGCACCTGATCCCCGTGCCGGAGCAGATGGTCATCGACGGCAATTTCCCCACGGTGGTCTCTCCCAACCCGGAAAACCCGGAGGGGTTCTATCTGGCCATCGATCTGGCCAAAAAGAATGACGTGGACTTCATTCTGGGCACCGACCCGGACAGCGACCGGGTCGGCATCATGGTGCGGAACCACGAGGGCGAGTTCCAGCCTGTCACCGGCAACCAGACCGGCGTGCTGCTGCTGGATTATCTGATCGGCGCCATGAAGCGCTCCGGGAAGATGCCCGCCAACCCCGTGGCCCTCAAAACCATCGTCACCACAGAAATGGCCCGGAAGGTGGCGGAGAGCAACGGCGTAAAGTGCTTCGATACCTTCACCGGCTTCAAGTTCATGGCGGAAAAAAAGAACGCCTTGGAGGAGTCCGGCGAGGGTAAGGTCATCTTCTCCTATGAGGAATCCTATGGCTATATGCTGGGTGATTACGTCCGGGATAAGGACGCCGTCACTGCCTCCATGCTGCTGACGGAGATGGCCGCGTGGTATGACGCTCAGGGCATGACCCTCTTTGACGCGCTGAATGCCCTGTATGAAAAGTACGGCTGGTACGCAGAAAAGACCCACAATCTGGTGATGCCCGGTCTGGACGGTCTCCGGGATATGGCGAAGCTGATGAAGGATCTCCGGGAAAATCCCCCAACGGAGATCAGCGGCGTCAAGGTCATTGTCCGGAAGGATTATACCGACGGCAGCGTGATCGACTGCGTCACCGGCGCTAAGAGCCGCATGGAGCTGTCCGGCTCCAATGTGCTGCGGTATGAGTTGGAAGACGGCACCGTCATTCTGGTGCGTCCCTCCGGCACGGAGCCGAAGATCAAGGTCTACATCCTGACGCAGGGAGCCGATGCTGCCGCGTCCAACGCCAATCTGGAAAAGTACGGTCAGTGGGTGGCTGCTCTGAAGCCTTGATCAATTACACAAACTTAATTAAGCCGGTGCCCGGAAACATAGTTTCCGGGCACTTTTTTGCGTTTTCTAAGGTATTCTCCACAATTCGCAGGTCTTTCCAGATTCTTTGAAGCTGTGTTTGCGTTTTTCGCCGCAATTTGGTTCGGCACTTAAAGCGCTGCGGCTTTCCGCATGTAGAAAAGCGTCCGCCGAACGGCGGACGCTTAAGACTGTCGATAAAGTGGCAAATTCTCCGCGACGGTAAGGTAGGGCAGCCGTTAGCGGCTTTGCCGCTTTACGGATGCTGCATACCCCTTGCGGGTGAAGGGTGTGCGCGGGAAACCCAAGAAGGGATAGATCGGAAGAGCACACGTCTGAACTCCAGTCACCGTACGTAATCTCGTATGCCGTCTTCTGCTTGAAAAAA
>ENA-USYP01000829-USYP01000829.1-human-gut-metagenome-genome-assembly--contig:-NODE-829-length-27465-cov-8.208339_pt1 | contig 27465 bp, 12 predicted proteins | sample MGYA00250065_ERZ773512 | MGnify/ENA primary metagenome ERZ773512 (study PRJEB29103, sample SAMN06112003) | human gut metagenome | biome: human gut; feature: ankylosing spondylitis patient; material... | reverse complement strand
CAAGCCTCTCCTTCTCCATCACAACTGATCTGAGCCTGAAAACTATGCCCCAATTCATGGGCAATGCAATTCAGTTTTTTATCCTGCACACGATTGGGAGCAATCCATAATGCACCGATTTCTCCATCATAATCACCACCATAGGCAGTTCCTTCCAAAGAGTAGTTTAGCATGACCATCATACGATACTTGTCACACTTTGAACCCGGCTTGGAAAACTTCAAGGTATCTCGGAAGAAATGATAGAAACTTTCCAATTTTTCCGTTAAATTCGACAAATCCACTTTCATATCATGCCCTTCCAACTGAGGAGGATTAGACAGATCTTTTCCAAACCCTTTTTCCCAGAAGATGACGAAATTATCAGTATATGACATGCGGTGATAGCTCCATTTACTATCAGGATTCTGAAGATCCATGCCCTGTAAGTCTTTGGGGATATAAATTTCTTTGCCGGAAGGCATAACTACCTCCTGCTCTTTAGCTTCCAGTCTATAGTTCACAGCCAGAATAACCAATAAAATGAAAATACACTTCCTCATATTATTCAATTGTTATGTTAAAGACAAAAGTTGCTTGCACTTTCTGTCCTGTTTCATATCCATAAACAAGGCATTGACTTATGGTATATTTTTCTCCAGCTCTGCAATGTCCTGGATATTGTCCTACCTTAAAAATAAAATTATCTTTATCGAGCTCAGAATAAATCTGTGCTCTCTCTCCCCAAACGCAAATATTTCCATCCATATCAAACCAATGCCCCGGCTCATTAGCTGTAGAATTCGTATTCAGCGAGCCATCCTTGTTTACACCGGCAAAAATAATTTCTTTTCCCCATTTATCACTGATCTGCCTAGGAGTCAACAAAAAGGATTGACAAAGTCTCTGAAGTTCTATTTGAACATTAGAGCTCGTATAATCCGAGCTGCTCAAAGATACAGGTACATCATAAATCAAGGTTATATTTTCAGGAGTCTTATCCTGATCAACATTAATCTGACCATACAAGTTTGTTCCGCTAAATCTAACTTTATAAGGCCACTGTTCATCATTCATATCATTATCATCCCAAGCATGGCGCCAATGTTGAGTAGGTGCTCCACTCACTACAAAATATAATTTCCTACAGAAATTGGGACATTCCCAAATAGCCTCGCCCTCTTTCTCTGAGAAAATATCACTATACACACAAGATCCGTTTTCCAAATAAGCCACGAATCCATATCTCCATCCAGCCTTGTCCACATTCTTCTTACGGTATCCGTCAGCTCCTGCCATACCTACAAAATCCGCACTAACCTTTACTCCAGCGGAAGGAACATTCAAAACAATCACATTATAGCCATAATTCTCAGGACATTCTGCCGGATCTATAGCATAATACCCATCTTTTGAAGCAATTAACTTACACTGCTTTCGTCCTACATAATTCCTGCCATATTCCTTTATCCCATCAATGTCCCAGTTCACAAAACGACGGGCTGCATCAAACATTTCATCATTGAAAGTTTCCTGATTGACACCTGTGATACGTTGATAAGCCTCAATAGGATCTTCCGGCCTTCGAGCCTCACGCCACAGTTTACCAATAAATTCGATGCCATGCTTCATACACCAATAATCCAGAATAAAATAATTGGCGTAACGAGGAGTCTCATGCAACGGATGTTTATAACATGACAACAAATACTCATCAAAATTATAATTATTGAACTGTTCTTCATGATATATCTGGTAAGCTTGCCATTGAGCACATTGCTCCCAAAAACAATTTCCACCTTCTTCATTCCCTCCAAAACCATAACGCCAACCGCAACCACTTGTCGGATTATCACAATAAGTCTGATACTGGAAACTATGTCCTACCTCATGTGCTATTGTAGAACCAACAGGCTGGCATGTACTGGGATTGACCCATAACGCACCAATAACATCATCATAACCGGAACCTGTTGCAAGCCATTCTGATTGATATTTCAAGAAAATCATCATACGATATTTATCTGTATTTGATTTTCCCGTCTCAACAAACTTCAATTTATTAACGTTCACATCATAAAAAAGCTCTGCTTTTTCCAACAAGTCTTTAATATCTACCCTCAAAGCTTGATCTGTCACTGTAAAAGGGTTGCTGCCGAAACCTTTCTCCCAGAAAACTATAAAATTATCCGAATAATCCATACGGTAATAGCTCCACTGACTTTCCTCCTTCGTAAAATCATTGCTCTGTAACTCATCAGGAATATATATCAATTTTCCTGCCGGCAAAGTATATTTTGGCACAGGAGTAGGATTGGGGGTGGGTTCAGGCAGTAGTGCCTCTCCTTTTCCATCAGAACATGCAAACATATTCGCACAAAAACCGACAAACAACACAATATAGATTAACTTATTTTTCATTGAAGTATTCTACTATTTAAAGAAAAAGGAACGTTTGTTCCATACGCTCCTTTTTCATGAATTCAAATTATCATTTAAATTACCAACCGTAATTTTGTACCAGATTCAAATTTTTATTAATATCACCCTGCGGAATAGGGAACAGGTACATCTTATCAGAAAATACACAATTCACATCAACCGTACGTTTATAATATATTTGTAATCCGGCATCTCTCGAATTCCAAACCCGATCCCACCAATAATCGGGATTATTGGCATTATCTGTCATAGACGTATAGCCCAGTTCGTTAGCTTTTGCCATAATCTCCGCTTCTGTCGGTTGTGCATTCATCCGATAGTTAGGAATTCCAAAACACTTATCACCAATCTTCCAACGACGTACATCCCAAAAACGATGCCCTTCAAAGAAAAGTTCCACACGCCGTTCATTACGAATACGTTTACGCATGCCAATTTTTGTATTATCTTCCGAAACAATAGGAAGATCAGGCATTTCTACACGAGAACGAACTTCATTAATGGCATCATATACATCTTGATTGGGACTTTCGTAATATTCATTCAGAGCTTCAGCTTTAATAAGATAAAGTTCAGCTAAACGGAACAATGGATAATTAGAACTTGTACCGATCCAATTCTTAATATCTGCTACCGGATTCATGAACTTACGTAAACCGTATCCAGTTTCGTTATTCGTATTGACGTTAGGATAACCGTCTACCCACCAATATGTATAATATTCCAGATTTCTCCAATAAGCAAAATGATAACAACGTTCCAGTCCCTCAGTAGCATTTCTGAATTTCGCTCCCTGAAAAGTTAATGAAGCATAGAAACGAGGATCACGATTCACATACATATTGTATAAATCATATTTTCCCATATCATTGACCACCGCTCCATTTAAATCCTTATAGACATTGGTGCAAGGTTGCCAACTTGTCCCATCCCACAACTCATCAACATGTGTAAAACCGGATTCTGAATAATTAGATTCTGGATTAACTGTAGGCTGTCCATTTGAATCATAAATAATGCAACCGTCATCATCCATCAGGAAGGGTAAATGACCATCAGCGGTTTCATAAGCATCTACTTGATTTTGCATGATAGAGAATCGTCCCCAACCACCTTTGTCTTCAGAGTGTGAATTACAACTCACGTCTTCATAAATACCATAAGTTTGAATACTTGCCAGAATGAATTCCGGATTAGAAGTATTACTATAAAACATCTTCTCATATTTATTAATAGAGTTTTCTCCCGACAAAGACATTTGGATGCCAGCTCCTAAACAGCAGTTTATTGCAGCATCAGCTGCATCCGCCGCTCTCTTCCACAATTCTTTATCATAAGTTTGCGGGAAAAGCTGAGTACCATCAAGATTCTTGACATCTTTATACATCGTATTTCCATTGTAAAGCGGGCTAGCAGCATAGAGTAAGGTACGTGCTTTTAGCGCCAAACATGCCGCTTTAGATATACGTCCATAGTTGGTATCATCAGACCATGTATCAGGCAATACTGAAGCCGCCTCATCTAATTCACTACAAATAAAATCTACTATTTTATTAACTGGATCACGAGGAACCTGTGCTCCGGAAATATCAGCAATATCTTGAACCTCAGTAATCAAAGGGACAGCACCGTATTGGCGAAGCAAATCAAAATACATATACGCACGCAAAAAACGGGCCTCCTGCTTAAACTGTTTAACTTTCGTACCATAAGTTTGTTGTTGGCTCTGTGTCAGAGGTACACCCTCTATTTTATTAATAAAGTTAGTAGCCTTACGAACAAGTGCATAGTTCCAACTCCAGTCTCCTAACGGATTATAACCGGTAGTCAGACCACCCAATTTAAAATAGGTAGTAGGAGCAGTTGTTCCCCAATGGTCAATTGATTCATCACCAGCACACCCGGTCCAAGTGAACGGACCATCTCGAAGAAGACGGTCATCGCTATTTAATGCTGTCCATTTTATAATATCATGATACATAGAGCCCAAATCTTGTTGTGCAAGAGTTATATCTTGGAAAATTTTATCTTCCGTCATGATTTCAGCCGGAGCAATATCTAGATAATCACAAGAACCTAAAACAGAGCCAGCTAACAATAAAAGCGCAAAAGCTTTCAGTTTATAATTTTTCAACATAATCTTTTTCTTTTAGAATGAAACATGAACACCAAAATTAAACACCTTCATCTGCGGATAATTAACGGCACCATTCGGAGATTCCGGATCGAAAATTTTCATATGGTCCCAAGTAATCAGATTCACCGCATTGGCATAAAAGCGAAGCTCTTCAACTCCAAGAAACTTGTTAACCGATTTTGGCAGGCGATAACCAATTTCCACATTCTTTAGACGAAGATAGTCACTGGACTTCAACCAATAGGTTGACTCTATATAATTATTATCACTATGGTCAGAAGATAAACGGGGATAAAATACGTTTGCATTCTGTTCTGCGGTATTATTTGTAGACCAATAGTTATTCAATACATCTTGTGATACAGATGCTTTAGATTCGAAAGGCCAAATAGCAGAACCTGTAAACCACGTATTACCACCCAATGCAGCCTGAAATAACACACTGAAATCAAAATTCTTCCAATTACCGGACAAAGCTAAACCTACAATCTTATCAGGTGTTGAATTCTTACCAAGATACCCACGATCATCATCATTAATCACACCATCACCATTTAAATCTTTATAGCGAATATCACCCGGTTGTAAATTAGAAGCTGTTGTTTTCGCAATATCAGGATCATTTATTTCATCCCAAGTTTGGAACAGGCCCTCTGCTATATAACCATACATCTCGTCAATACTAGTTCCGGCACGGCGTTGCCAAGGTTTATCAACATTATCAGGTTCGTCCGCTGATATAATTTTATTCTTTGCATATGAAAAGTTACCTTTAACAGAATATCCCCAATTACGGAAATTCTTGCGATGCTCCAATTCTATTTCAAAACCCTTATTAGTAACGATACCTGCATTGATAGAAGGTAAAGAAGTAACACCGATAGTACTCGGTATCGTACCCGGAGTACAAAGAATATCAGTACGTCTTTCATGAAATACGTCTACGGTCAGATGAATAGCACTCTTCCACAAATCCAAATCCAAACCAATATTCAATTTCTTTGCTTTTTCCCAAGTGACACTTTCATTGCCTGTTGAATAAACTCCAGCTCCCCCTAAATTCAATCCATTACCTGTATGACCAAATGTATAAGTCTTCCAACCTGTAGTCCACTGACTTTGATACAAAAAACGCGAACCATTGTCATCATTACCAACTAAACCATAAGAGAAACGGAATTTCAATAAATCAAGCCATGAAGTATTCTTTAGAAAATTCTCTTCAGATAGTACGTAACTCAAAGATACAGCTGGGAAAAAGCCCATACGATGTCCTTGTATAAAATTTTCAGAACCATTATATCCCATATTAAACTCACCGAAATACTTACCGGCATAATTATAGGTTACACGTCCCACAATACCTTGTTTACGAAAAGGAAGTCCTTTGATTGCATCTGTAGCATCTATTAATTTACTACTTTGATTATACATCAACAACCCTGTCACATTATGCTCGCCAAAACTATGGGAATAGTTCAACATGGCTTCCAGCAGAGTGTAACGTGTACCGTTAGCTGTGACTCCATACCCCAAAGCTTCACTACCAGTTCTCACATTTGCATAAGTCCCCTTTGACAAGTCTGTTTCAGTCTCAGCAATAGAAAATTTATAAGCATTATATCCTCTACTACGACTAACATTACGATAGTTATCCGCATCAAAAGATAAACGTGCCGTCAGACTTAATCCTTGAGTGATAAGCCTGCTCATATCCCACGTCACGCCTGCCGTAGCATTCAATGTAGTACTTTTGTTAGCTGCATATCCTGTTTTTGTCAGCATTGCGTAAGGATTACCCTCGGAATTAGCATATTCTGCAATAGATCCGTCAGGATTGGTCATCGGATAATAATAAGGCAAACGAGTTTTGATAGCATAGAACAAATCACTGGCACTGGTGCCCGGAAAGTTTAAATCTTGAATAATACCTCCCAAATTCAACATTAACTTCACATCTTTACGAATATCAACATCAATGTTGGTACGAAAGTTATATCGTTCCATTTTTGCATTAGTATTGTACTCTGACATATCAGAATATTTATAAATGCCATCCTGATTCATATAGCCTACTGATACAAAATAGCGGAATAAAGAGCCACCACCCGAAACATTCACGTTTGCTTGCATCTGCCCAGTATTATCTTTCAGCAATTCTTCTGTCCAGTCAACATTAGGATATAAATATTGATAAGTAGGATTGCTACGGTCGCGATACTTGGCAATAGTCTCCGGAGTATATTGACTAGACTTTCCGTCATTCGAAAGACCTTCTTCAAACAATGTCAACACATCATAAGAATCGCAATATTTAGTCAAACGAGTTGGAGTTTGGACACCGTAAGAATAGGTCAAGGAGACTTTTGGTGCCCCCACTTCACCTCGTTTAGTAGTGACCAATACAACACCGTTCGCACCACGTACACCATATACCGCTGTGGCCGAAGCATCTTTCAATATAGAAACGCTTTCGATTTCATTAGCATCAATATCGCCAAACGAACGTTCCACACCATCTACCAGAATCAAAGGATTTGTACTTCCCGTAAAAGTCGCTTTACCGCGAACAAATATAGTAGCACCATCATAGCCCGGTTCACCGGATTGCTGAATGGCTGTAAGCCCCGTCACTTTACCCACCAAAGCATTCGTAATATTGGCTACAGGAGTTTGTTTTAAAACTTTCTGATTAACAGAAGTAATCGCACCTGTGACACTCTCCTTTTTCTGAGTTCCATACCCCACAACTACAACTTCTTCCAGAGTTTGTTCGCTTGTTTTTAAAACAATATCCACTATCGTCTTCCCTTGAACGCTCACAGTCTGATCCTCATATCCTACATAAGAGACTGACAATTGAGCATCTTTCTTAGATACTTTAATGATGTATTTACCATTGAAGTCCGTAATAGTACCATTGTTGTTATCCCCTACCTCACGGATAGTGGCTCCAATCAATGTTTCTCCCGTTTGATCCATTACTGTACCAGATACCTGGTATTGTGCCCTGGCATATACACCGATAAAGCAGAGCAGCAGTGTTAATAGGCATTTTTGCATACTACATTGTTTTTTACTTAATTATTAGATTTTGATTAATATTAGTTTACTTTCCATTCAATAACCCCACCCGATGCACCTTTCTGCAACTGGGCAGCTATTTTCAGTCCTGTCGTTTTCACCGGTTTGAAATCAAGGCTGTTGTAGCAGTCTTTCTTTACCGTATATTCATTCAAAGCTTCCACTTCTTTCCAGCTTTTGCCATCTTTATAGTAGAGTTTCCAACTCTCCGGCACCCGGAAATCCCCGTCATAATGATCGAAATCCAGCCAGTACACTTCTACGTTTGAAATCGTATAAGGTTGGTCAAATTGATAAGTCAAAGTTTCCTGTGTTCCATTTCTCAACCACCAGTAGTGATAAGGTTTGGAAATATCCGATGAACGCTTCGGTTCCCACTGGTCATTCACACCCCATGCCCAGGTTTCAACTGAAGCAGATTCAGGAGCATCTTTCTGGATAGGAGCTTGTATCATCAGAGTATGTGCCTTGCTGGCGATTGTTGGCTCTGGAGTAGGACGGGCATATTCCGCAGCTTCAGGAATCCACACCGCCATCTGGTCGGCACCACGATTGTTCCAAGTGGAATAAGGAATGGCTTTGAAAGGAACATCCTTGACGCTACCATCTTTTTCTATTTTCTTAGCTGTGCCAGTCAACACCATGACACCGTTTAATAAATCAGCATCGTAAGTTGCTACCATTGAAGTACCGTCAGGAATAAACTTATTAAAGACAATGCTGTCAGCCTGATCTTTACCTTCCAGGCAGAACATGATTGGACCACGCTCAATAGCAAGCTTACCACGGTCATCTTCTACATTATCATTCGCTTTCACACGGCGGACATCCATCGGGAAATTAATTTCTACAACATCTCCAGCCTTCCATTCGTGGAGAATCGTAGCATAACCATCCTGCCGCGCAGCATTTACTTTCTTGCCATTAATTGAGATAGCGTAAGCCTTTGCCTTATCAGTAAATGAATAAAGGTCTGTAGGTACAGGAGCATCCTGTGCCCATCCCGGAATACGAACGCGCAAAGCGAACTCCTGTTCCTTTTCGGGAGTAACGGAAATGCTGACTTTACCATCCCACGGATAGTTTGTGGTCTGTTCTAATTTTATATTGTTAGTTTCCGTATTCAATTCGGCTTTACTCTGGATATAGAGATTGACATAAATATCATTGCCCTGAGTAGCATACATATAAAAAGGTACAGAAGCCATGAAACGCGTCACATTACCCGGACAGCAAGCGCAACCAAACCAGTGCTGACGTTCATGTTGTCCCATAGACTCAAGTGGATTATCATAGAAAAATTTATCGCCACTGAGTGAAACACCCGAAATAACTCCATTATAAAGAGCACGCTCCAGTACATCGACATACTTGGCATTGCCCGTAGCCAGGAACATGCGATGATTCCAATATACATTGGCAATGGCAGCACAAGTCTCACAGTATGCGGTATGGTTATTCAATTCATAGTTAGGACCAAATCCTTCACCTTGCGGACGTGAACCGATACCACCGGTGATAAAGAGCTTTTTACTTGCCATATTTTCCCAGATACGACTTAAAGCATTGAAATAAGCGGTATCCTGAGTTAATGAAGCTACATCGGCAACACCGGAATAAAGATATCCTGCACGTACCGCATGACCTACTATTTCATCTTGTTGCAGAATAGGTTTGTGATCCTGGCTGTATTCGCTAAGACGATGTCCGTCTGTTCCTCTACCGGTTTCCTCTACAAAGTATTTAGCCATCTTCAAATACTTTTCATCACCTGTCACCTTATATAATTTAGCAAGGGCCATTTCAGCGATAGGATGACCGGAAGGAACATGCTTTTGTCCTTCATTCGGACCAAAGACCTGACATACTAAGTCGGCATTCTTGATAGCTACATCAAGGAGATTACGCTTCCCTGTTGCACGATAATGAGCAACGGCAGCTTCATACAAATGACCGCTATTATAAAGTTCATGACTATTAATCTTTTCCCAACGGCTCTTTCCCCACCAACCGGAAAGGCGATAGCATTTATTAGTAACGCAAGTGGTAAGATAGCCATCCGGTTCCTGAGCAGCAGCAATCAAAGTAATAACGCTATCCAGATAAGCATCCAGCGCTTTATCATACTTCACAGCCAGCGAATAAGAGGCTCCTTCTATAATCTTATAAGGATCGGTATCATCAAAAGAAAAGTCACCGCGATGTTCTCCCTTCATCAGACCACCGGCTATGGCAAAGTTATCGAAGCGCCCGTTCTTCTCACATTCTTTAAATGCGGAAGGAATAGAAACAGTACGGTTCGTTTCAATGCGTGGAGTCCAGAAGTTATCATTCAGGTGAACTTGAGTAAAGGGAACTTCTTTTATCGGTGCATCGGGCTTAACGTAGGAATTGCTGCAAGCACTCATACCCAGAAGGGCAATGCTACCGAAAAGGAATTGAATTCGTTTCTTCATCATACTATATATGTGCTTTTAAATCATTAGCATTAGTGTACGGCAAAGGAAAGGGATTTCCTGTTAACAGGATGAAAAAATAATCTATAAGGATAAAAGAATAGTCGAAGCACGAGGCTCCAAAAGAAGATTTAGATTATTGTTTTATCCCATTGGACGATATTTTTAATTTCCCTCGTTTCACATCATCTCTTCACTTTCTCCTTACCTTCTCCTTACTTACTCCCTACCTTCTCCCTACCTACTCCTTTCTATATATAAGGAGAAGGTACAAAGAAGCTACGCCCTAAATACGAGATAAACACAGACCAGATAAGCACACGCAAATGGATGAAAAATAATCCAATCGAATACAAAAATACTACAAACGGCCATTGAGAAGGCCATAGAAAGGCATCTTTTGGACTATTCTTTTATTACATTATATTATTCAGTCCTTCCGTTCGCTCTTTTTTCTTTTACTTTGCAGACAGACAAATAAGAATTAACCGAATCATGAAAAACAACCTCTCTTTCAAATTAGTCGTTATTTCCTTATTTCTGTATTGCGGAAATAATTCACTCGAGGCAGCATCAGGAAAGAAATACGCACTGGCATCTCCCGACGGAAAACTGAAAGTAGAAATCAGTACCGGAGACAAATTATCTTATCAGGTGATGCACGAAAAGGATACAATTCTCTCTCTTTCTAACATAGGCTTGGTTCTGGCTGACGGAACCGAAATAGGAAACTATTCTCAGGTAACAGGTATAAAAAGGAAAAAGATCAGAGATAATGTAGAATCCCCTTTCTACCGCTTCAAGGAGTTCGTTGCTGCATGCAATGAACTTGACTTGAAGTTGAAAGGTGGTTTTGGAGTTACTTTCCGCGCTTATGATGATGGAGTAGCCTACCGTTTCTATACCACACGTACAGCAGGTGTTACAGTCAAAGATGAAATAGCTGAATTCAACTTCAATCAAGATTATACAGCTTATCTTCCTTATACGACGAATGACAAAAAGCCGATGGCAATGGCTTTTCAAAATATATACGATGTTACCCCACTATCGAAGGCACAGCCGAAAGTAGCTTTCCTACCCGTTACAGTGGACTGCGGTAAAACCAAATTAACTCTACTGGAATCTGATCTTGAAGCATATCCGGGAATGTTTGTAGAATCTCAAAAAAATGGATATGGGCTAAAAGGTGTTTTTGCTCCCTACCCTACCCAAACAGATTTCTATCCCTGGCGTATGCAGGAGTATGTAACAGAAACCAGTGATTTCATAGCACGCAGTAGTGAGGCACGTACTTATCCTTGGCGCGTACTGGCTGTTACAGAAAAGGATACAGATATGCCTGTTAATAATCTGGTGTATGCACTGGCATCTCCCAATCGCATAGGTGACACATCATGGATAAAGACCGGAAAAGTGGCCTGGGATTGGTGGAATGACTGGAATCTGAAAGGTGTCCCCTTTAAGGCAGGTATCAATATGGATACCTATAAATATTACATAGACTTCGCCAGCAGGAATGATATAGAGTTTATAGTGCTCGACGAGGGTTGGTATAACCCGAAAAGCGGTGATATGCTGACTGTTATTCCGGAACTGGATCTTCCGGAACTGATTGCCTACGGAAAACAGAAAGGAGTTGATATCATTCTTTGGACAGTATTCAATGTACTCGACAAACAACTGGAAGCCGCCTGCAAGAAGTACTCCGAAATGGGTATCAAAGGCTTCAAAGTAGACTTTCTGGATCGTGACGATCAGACTGCCGTTGAAATGGTATATCGTATCGCTGATGCTACGGCAAAACATAAGTTGACACTCGACCTCCATGGCATTTACAAACCTACAGGTATCAATCGCACTTATCCGAATATCATCAACTTTGAGAGCCTGTTCGGTATGGAAGAGGTGAAGTGGACGGATATCAAGAATAACATGCCTCTCTACGATGTGACCTTCCCTTATATCCGTATGATGGCAGGGCCGGTAGATTATACTCCGGGTGCCATGCGCAATGCAACGAAAGCCGACTGGCGTGCCGTCTATTACTCACCGATGAGTATGGGAACCCGTTGTCATCAGTTGGCCGCTTATATTGTACACGATTCTCCGCTCACCATGCTGTGCGATGCTCCGACGAATTATCTGAATGAACAGGAATGTGTGGACTTCATCACTTCAATTCCTGTGGAGACGGATTCTACCTTTATCGCCGCAGGTAAAATGGGAGAATATATCATTAGTGTACGAAAGAAAGATATCAACTGGTACATTGGCGGGATGACAAACTGGGATGAACGTGATGTAGAACTTGACTTTTCGTTCCTGCCTTCCAAAGTTCGCTATACAGCCACGCTTTTTACTGATGGTATTAATGCGAACAAGCAAGCGGAAGATTATCGTACAGAGAAACTGATTATAGATAAAAACAGCCGGATAAAGCTACATTTAGCTTCGGGCGGGGGATTCGCGATGAAGCTTGAGTTATATCCGGTGCGAGGTGAAGTAACGTCCATACCCGAGGGAAAGAATATTCCTTCTTTTTATAAGAAATACATTGAAACTGAGGGATTATATGTCACTTCTTCCGAAAGGGTAAGTGATGAAGCGTTGCTGAAAGCATGTGATATCATGAGTCTGATGCTATCAAAACGTCCGGATGTAAAAGCGCATATGGTGAAAAAAGGTTGCCATGTGATGGTTATCGGTAAAGACGAAGATACTTGTGATTTACCGGAGTTTGCACATATCTGCAATTCGCCGGACAGCATTGCATACTGGAACTGGCGTGCCCGTGGTTTCGGTGGGGCACCGGAAGACGAGTTCTCCGCCAGTTGCGGGGAAGAGAATCTATTGGCCTTGCCACAAGATAAATATACGGGCGAGAATATTCTGATTCATGAATTTGCCCATCTGATACATATGGTAGGAATTGCAGGTGTGGAACCGGATTTCAATGACCGACTGGAAGCATTGTGGAAAAGCGCTGGAGAAAAAGGACTATGGGCCGGTACTTACGCATTAAGTAACAAAGAAGAGTATTTTGCGGAATGTGTACAGTCTTTCTTTAACTGTAACCGTTACGCTGATCCTGCCAATGGTGTACACAACTCCATGAACCGTCGCGTAAAGCTGAAAGCCTACGATCCGGAAATGTACAAGCTGTTGAAAGAATATTTTTATGAAATAGAGATACCGATTAATAATGAAATACACAAATGACAAATTAGTCACGTAGCTATTGAACTATCTTAATTCCCCTCCTCCTGGGAGGAGGGGTGCCCAAAGGGCGGGGTGGTAGGTGAGAGAAAACTTCCTTAATTTTATTATTAATAGGCATTTTATTGTTACACCTACCACCTCCCCCTACGGGTACTCCTCCTCCCAGGAGGAGGAGAACTGAGATACTTCTAATTATCATTTTCCTACTAATTTATCATTTCTCAAATAACAAAAACCGATATGAACAAACTTGTCCTCGTAATCGCCTTCCTTTTAATAGGAACCATTTCCGCCTTTGCACAGGCCGCTTTCAATACTCCCGGTACCGGCAATCCCGTAATTCCCGGATATTTCGCTGACCCTACTATCAAAAAGTTTGGTAATACTTATTATATGTACGCCACTACCGATGGCAGTGGTGCAGGCTTTGGCCCCGCACAAGTATGGACCAGCAATGATTTCGTAAACTGGACCTTGATGCCCATGAACTGGCCCGACAGTCACTGGATATGGGCACCCGATGTGATGCAGTACTCTGATGGGAAGTACTACTACTTCTACTGCCAGCCCTGTATCATCCATTGCGGAGTCAGTGAAACTCCCCGTGGTCCGTGGAAGAATATCCTGGGTGATAGCGAAGCCGTCCTTATCCCCGACCGCTTCGTAACAAATGCCATCACTCTGGATGGACAAACATTTGTAGACGATGACGGCTCAGTCTATATGTACTGGGGAACCTGGGGCATTTACAAAGGTTTCGGTTGTGGTGCCGGAAAATTAGCTCCCGATTTAAAGAGTTTTACTGAAACCCGCCTCATCCCCAATACCGAGGCCACCGATTTCTTCGAAGCACCTTTTGTAATCAAACGCAATGGAACCTACTACTTTATGTATTCCTCCGGTTCCTGCCACGACCACACATATCGTGTACAATACGCCACCTCAGACAAGCCTCTGGGGCCTTACGCCTATGGCGGCTGCATCCTCGAAACCAATGCTGACGGTACCATTCACGGTCCCGGACATCACAGTATCCTCCAGGAAGGTAATGATTACTATATCGTTTATCACCGCCACGATAATCCACACTCCAACCGTGGCTTCCACCGCCAGCTTTGCATCGACCGCATGACATTCAATGCAGACGGGACGATTCAAAAAATCACCCCTACCCATGACGGCGTAGGTGCACTGGCTCCTTCCGTTGTTAAATCAACCAACCTCGCCTTTGGTAAAAGCGTGCGTGCCTCTTCCTCTTATGATGACAACTTCCGTCCCGAATATGCCGTAGATGATAACAACGGAACTTTATGGCGTCCGCGCGGCATGGGACAGGAATGGCTTGAAATAGACTTAGGACGCCTCCAGCAGATACAAACGATCTGGACACAATTTGAATATGGCACCCAGTTCTATCAATACCTGATTGAAACTTCAACAGACGGTAAACGCTGGACTATCTTTGCCGACAAGCGGAACAATCATCTGGCAGGCAGCCCGATGGTAGATTTCGGCAAAGCCAAAGCCCGCTTTGTACGCCTCACCTATACCGGCGGACAAAAGAATGGCTTCGGTGGCGCTATCTGGAACATCAAGGTATTTTCCGGTATCGAAGACTCCGCCCCCCAACAGTGGCTCGGGCTGACAGCCGCCGACTGGAATGGCCGCGAATGGCAGAACAATGAAGGAATGTTAGGAGGTGCTTTTATCCTGAAAGCAGGATCAGCCCGCACCGAGCGCATTGACGGACGCGACGCACTGGTTCTCGAACCGGGCACTACGCTAGAATACCGTCATCCGTTACTTTCTCCCTCCAAAGAGCATACAATTAGTGGGTTAGTTCATAGGTTAGGTGGATGGCAAAGCTACGAAGCGGAATCCGCCCTTTCATCCGGTGTGATTTCGCTTCAAAGCGGAGCCGAGCCCTTAATCATCACTAATCTGCGCTACTATAACTGGAAACAGGCACCTGCCGAACAGGAATATGATACCACTACGGATATCGTCCGCTTACCGGCTGCTGATCAGCGAAAGCGTGGCCTAGTAGTAAGCATCACCGCTGATGACTTCGCCGCAGGCGACACCGTACATTATCTTTCCAATCATGGAATAGAAGGATACTTCGAAGCCCACAAAGCCCCCTCCATCATTAAGGAAGTGGAAGGAAAAAAGAGTTTCAGTTTTGATGGTCATCAGGTATTCCAGTCCAACTTCTCCCTGCCTGCAACCTTGCTGGACAATGCCCCCTATACATTGGAAGCCTGGATACTGAATGATTCCATTGCCGAAAATGAATGTGTAGCCGACTTCACGACTTCGCATGACGAATTGGAAAAGATTATGCTCGTAAGCGGTACGGAACCCCGATGCGGTGTCATCAACCACTATGGCTGGTACGAAGATGCCGGATACAAGGACATGAAAGAACTGGCCGGCAAATGGCAGCATATCTATATTTGTTTCGACGGCCGTATGGAACAAGTATATATCAATGATAAATTAATTAGCGAAAAAGACATTCAATTACTGATAAAGCCATCGCAATACGTAACTTTGGGGCAGAATGCAGAACGCAACTGGCCGTTCACGGGCTACCTGCATTCACTGAAACTATGGGACGAATATATTCCAATCAAGAAATAATACCATAAAACGAATAATAACCATGAGAAAAGTATTAGTTACCACCCTGCTGGTTGCCGCCACCGTAGGCAGCCAAGCGCAAGTGAAAAACCAATCGCACGGGTATCCCATCGATCCCGTACCTTTCACCTCGGTGAAAGTAACCGACTCCTTCTGGGGACAACGCCTCAACGCGAGCCGAGAGGTAACCATCCCCCTGGCATTCAGCAAATGCGAGGAAACCGGAAGATATCAGAACTTCGTCAACGCAGCCCATCCAAGTGATACCATTAAAGTAGGCGGACTGGCTTTCGACGATACGGACGTATACAAAACCATCGAAGGTACCAGCTACCTGTTACAGACATATCCCGATAAGAAACTGGCCAAATACATCGACAGCGTGCTCGTCATCGTAGCCGCTGCACAGGAACCGGACGGATACCTCTACACCAGCCGCACCATGAATCCGAAACATCCCCATGAATGGGCGGGAAGCAAACGTTGGGAAAAGGTAGAAGACCTGAGCCACGAGTTCTACAACCTGGGACACATGGTGGAAGGCGCCATCGCCCACTACCAGGCTACCGGGAAGAAGAACTTCCTCAATATTGCCATCCGATACGCTGACTGCGTATGCCGTGAAATCGGCACAGGCGAAGGGCAGCAAATTCGTGTCCCCGGACATCAGATTGCCGAAATGGCACTTGCCAAACTTTATTTAGTTACCGGAGACCAAAAGTACCTCGACCAGGCCAAGTTCTTCCTCGACCAGCGTGGATATACCAGCCGTACCGATGAATACAGCCAGGCACATAAGCCGGTGGTTCAGCAGGATGAAGCTGTGGGACACGCCGTTCGCGCCGCATATATGTATGCAGGTATGGCCGACGTAGCCGCCCTGACGGGAGACACCGCCTATATTCATGCCATCGACCGCATCTGGGACAATATCGTGGGCAAGAAATATTACATCACCGGCGGTATCGGAGCTACAGCAGCCGGAGAGGCTTTCGGCAAGAACTACGAATTGCCCAACATGTCAGCCTATTGCGAAACTTGTGCTGCCATCGGCAACGTGTACGTCAACTACCGCCTTTTCCTCCTGCACAGTGAATCCAAATACTACGATGTGCTGGAACGCACTTTATACAATGGTCTGATTTCAGGCGTATCCCTGGATGGCGGTGGCTTTTTCTACCCCAACCCGCTGGAAAGCATGGGACAGCATCAACGGCAGCCCTGGTTCGGTTGTGCCTGCTGCCCGTCCAACATATGCCGTTTCATCCCGTCCCTGCCGGGGTATATCTACGCAGTGAAGGATAAGGACGTTTACGTTAACCTCTTCATGTCCAACACTTCCGACCTGAAAGTGGGTGGCAAAGCTGTTTCTATCGAGCAAAACACCAAATACCCGTGGAACGGTGACATTACCATCGGCATCAACAAGAATAACGCCGGACCCTTCAACCTGAAAGTCCGTATTCCCGGATGGGTTCGGGGTCAGGTAGTCCCCAGCGACCTGTATACCTATAGCGACGGCAAGCGTCTGAAATACACAGTGAAAGTAAACGGAGAAGCCGTACAGAATGAACTGAAGGATGGTTATTTCAGCATCGACCGCCGTTGGAAAAAGGGTGATAAGGTGGAAGTACACTTCGACATGGAACCGCGCACCGTGAAAGCCAACAATAAAGTGGAAGCCGACCGCGGACGCATTGCCGTAGAACGCGGACCGATTGTATACTGTGCAGAATTCCCGGATAACAACTTCGACATCTTCAGCGTATTTATGAACCGTACTCCGAAGTTTGAAGTGGTGGAAAAGCCCGATCTACTGTATGGCATCAACCAATTGAAGACCGGTGCACAGACACTTGGCTATGACGATCAGGGTCGCCTGACCACTACCGATGTGAACCTGACACTGATACCTTACTACGCATGGGCTCACCGTGGTTCGGGAGCTATGGAAGTATGGTTGCCGCAAGAGCTGAGCGCATCCCGCCCCGCCATGCCTGCCACGCTGGCTTCGGAAAGTAAAATAGACGCATCTCACCGTGCAAGCTCCATTTCAGCCATCAACGACCGCCTGGTTCCGAAAGATGAGAACGACCGCTCCCTGCCCTACTACCATTGGTGGCCCAAACAGGGAACTACAGAATGGATCACGTATGAGTTCCCGGCAGAAGCTACCGTATCAAGCTCCACCGTATATTGGTTCGACGATGCTCCCTGGGGCGGTTGTCGTGTACCGAAAAGCTGGAAGGTATATTATAAAGATGCACAAGGCCAGTGGCAGCCCGTCACAGGTGCCGACCGATATGGTGTTGTAAAAGGTGCGGGAAACACCGTAAACTTTGATCCCGTGAAGACCAAATCAGTAAAACTGGAAATCACCCTGCCGGACAAACATGCAGCAGGTGTTTATGAATGGGAAGTACAATAAAGGTTAGTTAGATATGAATGTTTGTAAGTTAGGTTTGTCGATAGCCATGCTCCTTAGCGGGGGCATGGCTTTCGCACAAGGCACAGTGGATGATTATAACCGTGCCTACGCATTGAGAGAGAAATTCAGTGCCAACAAAGTTTTCTACTCCAACGTCACACCGCAGTGGATAGAAGGCACACATCAGTTCTGGTATGTACGCAATACGCCCGAAGGCCGTATCTACGTATCGGTGAACGCAGACAAGAAAAGCAGAAAGGAATTGTTCGACCACAAGCGTTTGGCAAGCGCACTGAGCAACGCGTCAGGCAAAGAAGTAAACCCCGAAGCAATCCAGTTGGAACGGTTACGGGTGAACCCGAGCTTAGATACGCTTCGTTTTGTATTCGGCAACCAACGCTGGATGTACACCACCCGCAAGAATCAGTTGGTAAATGAAGGCAGCTTGCCCGACCATAATGCACCACAGAAGCACTGGATGGAACGGGATGACGAAAAAGAAGCCGCTCCCGTAACTTCACCCGATGGAAAGTACACCGCCTATATCAAAAATCAGAATGTATATGTGAAGGAACTTGCCACGGGAAAAGAGAAGCAGTTGAGCCTTGACGGCACACTCAGCAACTATTACTCAGCTTATATCCGCTGGTCTCCGGACAGCAAGAAAGTGGCATCCTGCAAAATCCGCCCGGTAGAGAAACGATATGTGTACTATGTAGAGTCTTCTCCGACAGATCAACTCCAACCGAAGCTGCACAAGCAGGAATATGCCAAACCGGGAGACGAACTTCCTTTCAAGATACCTTGCATTTATGAAGTTGAAACAGGACGAGGTATCATCCCCAGCACCGACCTCTTCGATCGGCAGTATGAAATATACGGTCCCGAATGGAACAATGACAGTCGTGCCGTAACCTTCGAATACAATCAGCGTGGACATCAAGCATATCGTGTACTTGAACTCTCTGCCGAGACAGGCGTCGTGCGTCCTCTGATAGAAGAAACCTCTGACAAATACGTGAACTATACCCGCCGTTTTCGTCACGACCTAAGGGACAACAAGCACATCATCTGGATGAGCGAACGGGATAACTGGAACCACCTGTACATGTACGACCGCACTACCGCACAGCCCATCCATCAGATAACCCGCGGCGAATGGTATGTGCGCGAAGTGCTCCGCGTAGACGAGGACAACCGGCAGATTTATTTCTCCGCAAATGGTGTACAACCCGGTGAGGACCCTTATCTCATCCGCTATTACCGCATTGGTTTCGACGGGAAAGACTTGGTTTGCCTTACTCCGGAAGAAGGAATGCACCGTGCCTGGTTCTCGGGAGATATGAATTATCTGGTAGACGTTTACTCCATGGTAAACAAAGCTCCTGTTACCGTATTGCGCAGTGCCGAAGATGGCAAGGTGGTGATGCCGCTGGAGACAGCCGATATCAGTCGTCTGGAAGCAGAAGGCTGGAAAGCACCGGAAGTATTTACCGCCAAGGGGCGTGACGGCAAAACGGATATGTGGGGACTGATTGTTCGTCCCACTAACTTCGACCCGAACCGGAAGTATCCGGTTATCGAATACATTTACCAAGGTCCTGGCGACCAGTATGTATCCAAGACTTTCATCCCGTACAACTGGTACATGACTTCCCTTGCCGAACTCGGTTTTATCGTCGTCATGGTAGACGGAATGGGAACTTCTTTCCGTTCACGTGAATTTGAGAACGTATGCTACAAGAATCTGAAAGATGCAGGACTTCCCGATCACATCGCCTGGATTAAAGCTGCCGGAGAGAAGTATCCGTATATGGATATGGACCGCGTCGGTATCTACGGCTGTTCCGCCGGAGGCCAAGAATCCACCACTGCCGTGCTGCTGCATCCCGAATTCTACAAAGCCGCTTATTCCGCCTGTGGCTGCCACGACAACCGCATGGATAAAATCTGGTGGAACGAGCTCTGGCTGGGATATCCCGTGGGAGATCAATATAAGGAAGGATCGAATGTAGAGAATGCCCATCTGCTGAGCCGCCCCCTGATGCTGGTAGTAGGCGAACTGGACGATAATGTAGATCCTGCCTCAACTATGCAGGTGGTGAACGCACTGATAAAAGCCAACAAAGATTTTGAACTGGTAGTGATTCCCGGTGCACACCACACGATGGGAGAAGATTTCGGGGAACATAAACGCTATGATTTCTTTGTACGCCATTTACAAGGAGGAACTCCACCGGAATGGAATGCAATAACATATCGCTAGGATTTATATAATGTATACCTCAAAAGTAGAGCCGGATTTAGGTCTGACTCTACTTTTTATTGTATTAACTATCAATTAAATAATTTTTCATTCATTACAGGTAATAAGATTTCTGAGTTTTTATTCATATCTTTGTGTATCGATATATAAAAGATACTATGATAAAAGCCATCTCAAATATGATTATCAGACAAAAAGTCTACCTGATGCAGCTCTTGTGTCTTTTAATATTCAGCCCCTTGCTGCATGCTCAGGATATCGTGGTCAGAGAAATACCTTCCTTAGATAAACTTCCGGTGAATGCCATCCATCGTATATTTCAGGACAGCGATGGCTACATGTGGTACGGCACTTTCAACGGTCTCTGCCGAAACGACGGATACAATATCCGCGTTTTCCGCTCCGATCTGTATCACCCGGGACTCTTATCGGATAATTATATTACTTATATCTCCGAAGACCACGACAAAAAAATCTGGTTCGGAACCATGAAAGGAGGCTATATACTGGATAAAGCTACCTGCCGGATCACTCCCATGGATTTGCAGGAGTGCTCCGACAAGAATGTATTCACTATAAACGTAACCCGGGACGGGAGTATATGGGTAAGCATGCATGGCGTATTATTCCGGTTCAAGGCTGACGGCACTCTGATAAAGCGGTATAAAACCGAATACAACCACTCTCCTGAATTTGTGTACATCGTCTACGAAGACAAGAACGGGGATTTAATAATCTCCCTCACCCGAGGCGGAATGTATAAACTCAATAAAGATACGGACAACTTTGAAGCCTACTTCCACCACAGGGATTATATGGACATTGAACGGATCATCTGGGACGAAACAAACGGATATTACTGGCTCGGCACCTGGGGAAAAGGAATCGTACGCTTCGACCCGAACAGTAAATCTCCGGAAACGCAATATATTCCCCAGCCTCTCCCTGTAGATATCACAGGAAATGCTACGGGAGCTATCTACCACATGGTGCAGGATGATGTATTCCACTATATATGGGTCACTTCCTGGAAAGACTTGTTTGCTTTCCGCATCACAAAGGAGGGACACTTAGAACAAGTGGACACTTCCTCTTTCCTTACCCCCGGCAACAAAATACTTTATGAAATATATAAGGATAAAGACGGGAAGCTATGGGTATCGGCTTTCGATGTAGAAAGCTTTATTATCGATATCCGCGATTACATTGTCCAGAAGTATCCCCTGCCGGATTTAAGAAACCAGTTAAAGGCGAATCCCGCCATAAACTCACTGTGCAAAGATGAAGACGGTATCTTCTGGTTTTCGCAAGACCGATACGGCCTATGCATTTATGATAGCCGGAAAGAAAAGCTCAAACACTATTCACAATGTCAAGGAACCCGGAATTTACCATTTGGAGATGTCACCAACATAGCCAGATCATATAACCACAACTGGATATGGGCTACTTCGTATGGCCCCACCGTCTTCGGCCTAAGCCAGCAGAATATGGAAATGAAAGAAGATGTACGGATAGAACTTGGCAACGTCACAAATAATCCGGGACTGATTACCTCACTATTCGAAGACCCTCAAAATAATCTATGGATAGGTACTACGACAGGATTGTTCGTATACCGGATTATGAGTGCAACTCTTGAAAGCATTCCGGAATTATCGGGTCCGGTTGCCGGCATCACCCAAACAGCCGACAGCCGGATATGGACTGTCATCCGAAACAAAGGCATCTACCGGATTGGGCAGGATAAAGGTATCGAATCTTATCCCTTCGATAAAGACTTTGTATGCATAGATGCCACGAGTGACGGAAACCTCTGGATGGGTACTACCGAAGGGGAAGTCTTACTGTTCGACCCGAGACAAAAGGAGAAACTGAAAGACTACAGTTTCAGTTGCGGCATGAAGGGGGATATCATCAATAATATCACTGTAGACGTCTACAATCATGTATGGATCACTACCAATCAGATGATTAAAGAGTTCAACCCGCGCAATGGCGCTTACCGGAGTTACAGCACCAGGGATAAGAATTTCCTCCTTACCCGTCTGCTATCCAAAGCCGTCTACTACGACCGGAAAGGAGAAATCTATTTCGGCGGAATCTCAGGCATTGTGTCCATCTCACCAACCCAGCAACTGGAAAGCATACCCGAACAGGTAACCACCCATATCAGTGACATCAAGATCATGGGAAAGAGTATTTGGGACGACCAGTTGAAGCAAGACCCTATAAATACACCTATCCGCCTGTCACCCAATGATCAGAATCTGGAAATCGAATTCTCTTCATTAGATTTTCATAACTTAGACCAGATACGTTATGCATACCGGATGGTGGGTATAGACAACGACTGGATCTACCTAAATGACCGGAAGAATTCCGCCTTCTACAACAGATTGGACAAGGGAAAATATACATTCCAGGTGAAAGCTACCGATAAAAACGGGTTATGGAGTAATGAGGTGACGGAGATAACAATCCACCGCCTACCTGCCTGGTACGAAACCTGGTGGGCTTATCTCTTTTATACCCTGCTAGTTATGGGCATCATAGGATATAGCATTTATGCCTATCTGAAACGGATGAAACGCAAGAACGACGAGAAATGGGCGGACAGTGCCGAGTTGGTGAAAATGCATCAATATCTGGATACCAAAGACAGCATTTCCACCTCTGAATTTGCCGAGATAGATAAGTTACTTCTGGATCGGGCGACCAAAGCGGTAGAAGAACATCTGAATGAACCGGAATTCAATGTGGTATCACTGGCAGAGGCTATGAATATGTCCCGTTCCACACTTTCTCGGAAGATAAAAGTAATCACTGGCAAAACTCCGTTGGATTTTATAAAGGATATAAAGATGCAACATGCCTGCCGGATGTTGGAAAATAAAACGGCAACTGTGGCAGATGTTATCACAGCATTGGGCTACAGTGATTATAAGAATTTCACCCAGTCGTTTAAAGAAGCGTTCGGTATGTCGCCCGGTGAATATCAGAAACAGATAAAAGAGAAGAAAGAAGAAAGTACTCATCCATCTTAATTAAGCAGCAAAGCACCCGATTATTTCAGGTAATTTTGCTCAGATCATAGGGGGTAATTAGTCAATTTAGAGTTGATTAATTACCCCCTATGATTTGATTTATAAGCATTAACAGCTTTACTCTTATTTGTTTTCCTTTGCTGCCGAAAGATGGATGAGCTCACCTCTATCGAAAGAAAAAGAAACCTTTAATTTTAAATTCAAATTCATGAGGAACTATCATTTTAAAAGATCATCAAAGAAAACTCTCCTCTCCGTGATGATGGTATCCGCTCTCTATGCGGGCTACCCACAGGATGCTTTTGCAACGGTAAATGAAGTACAAGCAGTCATGCAATCCAACCCTGTAAAGGGACAGGTAGTAGATGAAAACGGAGACCCCGTCATCGGAGCTACCGTAATGATGAAAGGTACATCCAAAGGAGCTATTACAGACCTTAACGGTAACTTCACGCTGGAAAATGCAGCTAAAGGTACATTGGTAATTTCTTATATAGGTTACATTACAGAAGAAGTGCAGACAAACGGACAAGCATCTGTAAAAGTGGTATTAAAAGAAGATGCCAAGCGGCTGGATGAAGTAGTGGTAATAGGATATGGCACACAACGCAAGGAGGAACTGACAAGCTCGGTGATGAGTGTGAAAGCCAGTGAGTTTGTACAAGCAACAAAACCGGATGTAGCAGGGCTAATCAGGGGTAAGGTTGCAGGCTTAGCTGTAGTTTCGCCTGATGCCAATCCATTGTCCACTTCACAAGTTTCGTTGCGTGGTGTTGCTACGCTCAATTCAGGCACCTTTCCTTTGGTCATCATTGATGGTGTCCAGGGAGATCTCAACAGCGTTTCTCCGAATGATATTGCACAAATCGATATATTAAAAGATGGTTCGGCCGCAGCTATTTACGGAACTAGGGGTACCAACGGTGTAATACTGATAACCACCAAAAGTGGAAAAACAGAAATGAAGCCATCAATCGAAGTCAATAGCTATATTTCGTTTCAGAAGATAAATAAGAAGCTCCCTATGATGAATGCTGCCCAATATCTGGATAAAGTCCAACAAGGAATCCCCGGTGCAATGGATAACGGAGCCAGAGTTGATTGGATGGACGAAATATTACAGACTCCATTCAATCAGACATACAGTATTAACCTTAAGGGTGGATCAGCAAACACCAGCTACATAGCCAGCTTCGATTATACCTCGAATGAGGGAATTGTAAAACGCTCAAAAGTAGATATGATTTATCCTCGTATCAACATTGTTCACCGTATGTTTGACAACAAGCTTAAAATAGAGGCAAATTTGAATGGCTATCAAAGGAAGTACGACATCGGATACAGTAATGATGTATATCAGAGTGCATTGATTTTTAATCCGACAAGTCCTATAAAAGATGAAAATGGTAATTGGACTGAAATAGCACGTGATATGATTTTTAATCCGGTTGCCCTTCTGAACGAAACAAAAGGAGAGAATAAATCAACGAACTTAAGAGCCTATTCAGGCATAACCCTTATTCCTGTTGAGGGGCTGGATATTAAATTCCTCATCTCAAATGAGACATACAACAACTTTTCCGGATATTATGAGACTAAGAAGCATAAATCAACCACAATTAGTAAAAAGAACGGGTATGCTTCACGTTCAACAGCCCGCAATGAAAATACCATGATGGAGTTAACAGCTCAATATAATAAGCAATTCAACAATTCACACAATCTGAATGCATTAGCTGGATATAGTTGGAACAAATGGAACTATCAATCCGCTTCTATGGATAATTATGACTTTCCATCCGATGATTATTCATATAATAATATGGGGTTAGGCAATGCGCTGAAAGAAGGAAAAGCAAACCAATCGTCCTATCAAGGTGAGAATAAGCTCATTGCATTTTTTGCAAGAGTAAATTACAATTATAAAGGTAAATATTTCATTTCTGCCAGCGTGAGACATGAAGGTTCTTCTAAATTTGGTAAGGACCACAAATGGGGTAATTTTCCGGCAATATCCTTAGCCTGGAATATGAAGGGAGAGCAATTCCTCAATAATATCCAAGCAATTAGTACCCTTAAACTAAGAGCCGGTTTTGGTATAACAGGAACGGAACCCGGTTCGGCTTATATCTCTTTAAATTCATTAAATATGGGAGGTTACGGCTACTATAACGGACAATGGACTAATCTTTTACGACCAGGAGGGAATCCAAATCCTGATTTACGATGGGAGAAAAAAGAAGAATTGAATATTGGCCTTGACTTCGGCTTTCTCAATGACAGAATATCCGGAAGCATTGATTTCTACAACCGGGAAACAAAGGATCTTATAGGCTCCTATCAAGTCCCTGTACCACCTTATTATAGCGCATGGATTACAGCAAATGCCGGTTCAATGCGAAATACAGGTCTTGAGGTATCTTTGAATGTAGTTCCCGTACAGAACAAGAATCTCATTTGGGATTCAGGTATCAACTTTTCAACGAACAAAAATAAACTCTTATCCTTGTCCAGTGACAAGTATTTCTCAGACTCCTATCAGAATGCAGGAAACACACTTGCTCCTATTCAGCAACCGACTCATAGAATGCAGGAAGGAGAACCGATTGGAAATTTCTACGGTTACAAAAGTATTGATATAGACGAAGACGGACACTGGATCATAGAAGGTGCAGATGGTAATCCCAAGCCCATTTCAGAGCAACAGGATTCCGACAAGAAAGTCTTAGGTAACGGTCTTCCTAAATTTTACCTGAACTGGAATAATACAATCAGATATAAGCAAGTTGATCTGTCTGTTACTATGCGGGGAGCATTCGGCTTTCAGATATTAAATATGGCAGAAATGCATTACGCAGCTCCGGTTTCATTATTGGGAGGAGATAACGTTATGGAGAAAGCCTTTGATAATGTATATGGTAAACGCCCATTGGCTTACGATCAATCCCTGCAATATGTAAGTTACTTCGTTCAGGATGGTGATTATTGGAAAATAGACAATGTTACCATAGGATATACTCCAAAGATTGGAAAAAATAAATGGATAAAAAGCTTTAGAATCTACGGTAGCATATCAAATCTTGCCACAATAACCGGTTACAGCGGAGTTGACCCAGAAGTAAGCATTACCGGCCAGACTCCTGGTATAGATGACAGATACAGATATCCTTCTGCTCGCACATTCTCTTTAGGAGTAAACCTGAGTTTCTAATTTATTAAAATGAACTATTATGAAAAAAAGAGCTTTCACTGAATATATATCTTTATTTTTATTGACAATAGGGATCGCAAGTTGTACCGATCTGGACGAAAAAGTATTTTCATCTGTTACAGAAGAAACATACAACTATACTGTCAATGATTTCGGTCCTAATATCGCAGGAGCTTATGCAGCATTGAATTATGGCTATGTAAGCACGTATTGGCAAACCCAGGAATTAACTGGCTGTTGCATATCAACACCTGCTAATTCAACCGGTTGGGATGATGGAGGCATTTATAAACGTCTGCAATTCCACAACTGGAACTCTGAACTGGGACAGATTTTAGACTTGTGGAATAACTATTATACAGGTGTAATCTTGTGTAATAGTGCTATTGATAAAATTGAACGAGGATTAATACCTGCCCCATCGGATGCAGAAATACAATCCGGACTGGCAGAATTAAGAGCCTTAAGAGCCTAGATCGGAAGAGCGTCGTGTAGGGAAAGAGTGTAGATCTCGGTGGTCGCCGTATCATTAAAAAAGGAAAAAGAGTAG
>ENA-USYP01000809-USYP01000809.1-human-gut-metagenome-genome-assembly--contig:-NODE-809-length-27955-cov-9.020088_pt1 | contig 27955 bp, 19 predicted proteins | sample MGYA00250065_ERZ773512 | MGnify/ENA primary metagenome ERZ773512 (study PRJEB29103, sample SAMN06112003) | human gut metagenome | biome: human gut; feature: ankylosing spondylitis patient; material... | reverse complement strand
AGCAGGCGCTTGGTCTTGAGCTGCTGCTTCTGCGCATAGTTCAGGCCGCCGTTGGTGACAGAGGCGGTGTTCAGGAAGGTGGGGTTGATGTGGTCATAGCCGTACTCACGGATGACCTCCTCCGCCAGATCGGGGAAGCTCTCCACATCCTCACGGTAGAGAGGAGCAGACACATCCCAGCTGCCGTCAGCCTGCACATCCACAGTGAACTCCAGGCGCTGCAGGATATCGATCATGGTCTGCTCGGGCACAGTGATGCCCAGCACGCCGCAGATCTTGGCAGGGGTAGTCACAATGTGCTTGCGCTCCAGCGGGCGGCCATCGGTCAGGTCATACTCGAGGGTGGTGATATCGCCGCAGTCCAGCTCCTGGATCAGGTGCAGGGCACGGGCCAGGCCCAGCTCGGGAGAGTTACGGTCCACACCCTTTTCATAGCGGGCAGAGGAATCACTGTTCTGGCCCAGGGCACGGCTGGTCTTGCGGACGCAGTCACGGGCGAAGGTGGCGCACTCGAACAGCAGGCTGGTGGTGTTCTCATCCATGCCGGAGTTGGCACCGCCCATGATGCCGGCCAGAGCCACAGGCTTCTCGGCATCGCAGATGACCAGATTGTTGGGGTTCAGGGTGAACTCCTTTTCATCGAGGGTCACGATCTTCTCACCCTCGTGGGCACGGCGCACATCAATGGTGCGGCCGGCGACCTTGTTCAGGTCAAAGGCGTGCATGGGCTGGCCCATTTCCAGCAGGGTGTGGTTGGTGATATCCACCACGTTGCTGATGGAGCGCAGGCCGCACAGGGCCAGATGGCGCTTCATCCAGCGGGGAGATTCGCCCATGCGGATGTTGCGGACGTAGTGCGCCATATAGCGGGGGCACAGGTCAGGGGCCTCCACCTGGACGGTGATGGGAGCATCCGGCTCGCAGACAGCCTTGTAATCCATGGCGGGCATATGCAGGGGCTTGCCCAGAATGGCAGCGACCTCGCGGGCAATGCCCAGCACAGACTGGCAGTCGGGGCGGTTTGCGGTGATGGAGATATCGAAGATATAGTCATCCAGACCGACAACGGGTGCGATGTCAGTGCCGGGAACGGAATCCTCGGGCAGGATGAGCAGGCCATAGACCTCAGAGCCCGGGAACAGGTCGTCGTTCAGGCCCAGCTCCTCGCCGGAGCAGAGCATACCGTTGGACTCCACGCCCTGCATCTTGCGGGCCTTGATCTTGATGCCGCCGGGCAGGGTGGAGCCATCCAGAGCGGCGGGCACACAGTCGCCCAGCTTCATATTGGCGGCACCGGTGCTGATGCGGATATCGTGGCCGTAGTCACCGCAGTCCACCACACACTTGGTCAGGTGGGTGCCCTCCTGCTTTTCCATCTCCACGATCTTGCCAACGACCACCTTGCTGATGCCTGCATCCAGCGGGATCAGCTCTTCCACCTCAAAGCCGCAGGAGAACAGCTTCTCCTCCAGCTCCTGAGCGGTAACGTCGATATCAACGAATTCTTTTAACCAACTGAAAGGTACTTTCATTGTCTGTTCTCTCCCCTCTTATTCATGGAACTGCTTGAGGAACTGCAGGTTGTTCTCGAACATCAGGCCGATGTTGTTGATGCCGTACTTCAGCATGGCGATGCGCTCGATGCCAATGCCGAAGGCGAAACCGGAATACTCATCCGGGTCAATGTTGCAGTTCTCCAGCACCTTGCGGTTGACAACACCGCCGCCCAGAACTTCGATCCAGCCGGTGTGCTTGCACAGGGGGCAGCCCTTGCCGCCGCACTCAAAGCAGCTGACATCGACCTCCACGCTGGGCTCGGTGAAGGGGAAGTAAGAGGGACGCAGGCGGGTGCGGGTGTCCTTGCCGAACAGCTTCTGCACAAAGGTGTTCAGCGCGCCCTGCAGGTCACCCAGGGTGATTCCCTTATCCACGACCAGGCCTTCCATCTGGTGGAACATGGGGCTGTGGGTGGCATCGGAATCGGAACGGAACACACGGCCGGGGATCAGCACCTTGATGGGCGGCTTCTGGCTGTCCATGGTACGGATCTGGCCGCCGGAGGTCTGGGTGCGGAGCAGGAACTCGTCGGACAGGTAGAAGGTATCCTGCATATCGCGGGCGGGGTGATCCTTAGGCACGTTCAGGCGGGTGAAGTTGTGGTCATCGTCCTCGATCTCAGGTGCGTCGGCCACGGCAAAGCCCATGCCGGAGAACACGTCGATGATCTGGTTGGTGACCAGCGTCAGGGGGTGCAGACCACCCACCGTGCGGGTCTTGGCGGGCAGGGTGATGTCCACGGTCTCAGCGGCGTTGCGGGCGGCCAGCTCGGCCTCCTTCACCTTGGCAGCGGCGGCATCGTAGTCTGCCTGCACCTTCTGCTTGAGCTCGTTGATGATCTTGCCCATGGCGGGGCGCTCTTCGGGCGCGACAGAGCGCAGATTCTTCATCAGCGCGGGGATCTTGCCGTTTTTGCTCAGATATTCCTGCCAGAACGAGGCCAGCGTCTCCTTGGAAGAGACCTGACCGAGGCTCTCTGCGGCCTGTTTGGCCAGCTCGTCGATCATTGCTTGCATGGAAATTCTCTCCTTCTCAGTTCGTGTTTTCAAAGCGGGGCAGCAAAAAAGGCCCCGTCCCCTGCCGGGCCATCTCTGGCCTGACAAAAGGGACGAAGCCTTTGCAAATCCAATGCTCCGCGGTACCACCCGGTTTCCGCCCTGCACAAAGAAGGGCGGCTCTCAAACGCCGTAACGGGGCGCGCCGTCCTGCCCTAATAGAAGCCGTTCGGGCAGGCCGCTCAGGAGCGAACTTCGGCACACACCCACGCGGAAGCCCTTTCAGCCGGTGAAGCTTCTCTCTTTGCTGTGGAACTGCGTGCGTACTCTCTCCGTCGCTGCGTTTCAAGATATTCAGGTTTCATAACCGGATATCATCTTACCACACTTTGGGTCTGTTTGCAAGCCGGGGCTGCACTTTTTCCCTGAATTTTACGGTTTTGCTTGTATTTTGGCCAAAAGTATGGTATTGTAAGCGTAACGTTTTACTGAAAGGAGGGTACACCCAGATGGGTTGGAATGGCTGCATCTTTTTCAAAAAAGGTCAGATTTAATCCTTTCCGGCTCGAAGTGTACCCTTTTGTCTCTTTCAGCAAAGCGTGGAGCATGATTTTCAGCGCCGCGCAGCTTTGCTGTGGGGCGCGTTTGTTTTGCAAAGGCAAGGCTATACTCTGTACAACCTCTCCGTCAATGCTGACGCATTGCCACCTCTCCTAGTAGGAGAGGCCTTGGCAAAACGGCAAAGCTTTACGCAATGCCAAGGGCTCCCCTACTAGGGGAGCTGTCGAACGAAGTGAGACTGAGAGGTTGGACGAAGGACAGCTTTTGTTTTGGGTACACTTTCCATTTTGAATGATTCACTATAAATAGAAAGGGTGTTTCCAATGGATCATAAACTCAATTTAAAAAAGCAGCTCGCCTGCATTTATACTTCTGATCTCTTCTCCGGCCTGCGCATCACGGATGCGGTATGGGTGGCCCTGCTGGCGGCCCGGGGCTTCTCCCTGTGGGAGATCGGTCTGGCCGAGAGCGTATTCCACATCGTCAGCCTCTTCTGCGAAGTGCCCAGCGGCATGGCGGCAGACCTGCTGGGCCGCCGGAAGACCCTCCTGTCCGGCGGAGTCTTGACCGTGACCTGCAATCTGTTGATGGCTTTTGCGCCGAACCTGTTCACCATCTGCCTTGCCATGGGGCTGAACGCGCTGGCTATGACCATGTTTTCCGGCACCTTCACAGCCCTTGTCTACGACAGCCTGAAGACCGAGGGCCGCGAGGACGAGTACATCCAAGTCTCCGCCAACAGTTCCCAGATTTCCATGCTGGCCAACGCCATAGGTTCGCTGGCCAGCCTTTTGAAGCGCTTCCTCGGCTTTGCGGGCTTTTACCTGCTGAGCGCTGCGTTCGAGGGCGTTTCCACCGCCGCCCTTGCGCTGATGGAGGAGCCCATCGTCACCAAGGCACAGGCCAGCCGGGGAAAGCAGACCCTCCGCGCGCTGCCCGGCCAGTTCACCAAACTGGCGCGCAACAGCCTGAGCATCCTGCGCACCACGCCGCTGGCGGCCAAGCTCATCGTTTCCAGCGCCGTCGTCTCGGTGCCCAGCTACCTGACCAAGATGTTTTTGCAGCAGCGGCTCGTTGAGCTGGGCTGGCCCACGGAGCTGCTCTTCCTTCCCCTGCTGCTGGGCGGTCTGGCCTGCGTGGCGGGCACCGAGATCGGCCGCCGGGTGAGATGCCGCTCCATGCGGCGGCTCTACTCGGCCTGTGCCCTGCTCTGCGGTGTGGGCACTCTGCTGGTGGGTGCTGCGCCTGCCTGGGGCGGCATCCTGGGCATGATGCTGGTGCAGGGTGTGTTGGAGGTCTATCTGCTCCACGAGAGCCAGAAGCTGAACGATGCCATCCCCAGTGACCAGCGGGCCACCCTCATCAGCGTGGACAGCATGGCCTACAGTCTGCTGATGATCCCCGCAAGTCCTCTGGTGGGTGCCGTCGGCGATGCCTTCGGGCAGGCCGGTGCAGGCCTTGCCCTGCTGGGCGGGGTCATCGTGCTGAGCGGCGTGGCGCTCTTGGGGAAAAAACCGCAGGAATCCTGATACAGCAAAAAGCGGATGCGTTCCGGTGGGAGCGCATCCGCTTTGTTATTTTGCTCAGAACCGCCGCCAGGTATCCGGCATAAAGAACACCAGCATGGGGAAGATCTCCAGACGGCCCGCCAGCATGTCAAAAATCATAACCAGCTTGGCGGGATTGGAGTAGCTGCCAAAGTTCATCATGGGGCCCACCTGGGCAAGGCCGGGGCCGATGTTGTTCAACGTGGCGGCAATGGCGGTGAAGTTGGTCACCATGTCAAAGCCATCCAGACTGATGAGGAAGAAGGATGCCGCAAAGATGAAGATGTAGGCGGCCACAAAGACATTGGTGGCGCGGATGGTCTCATGGTTGACCACCTTGCCGTCCATCCGGACGGGGGCCACCACCTGCGGGTGAAGGGCCTGCTTGAGCTCCTTGCCCACAGTCTTGCCCATCAGCAGGAGGCGGCTGACCTTTATGCCGCCGCCGGTGCTGCCTGCGCAGGCACCCACAAACATCAGCATGACAAGGATCTCCTTGGAGAGGGTGGGCCACAGGTCAAAATCACAGCTGGAGAATCCTGTGGTGGTAATGATGGAGCCCACCTGGAAGGCGGCGTGGCGCAGGGCCTCGCCCAAGCCGTTGTACATGCTGTAAATGTTGGCCGTGATGATGGCCACAGCCACACCGATGATCACAAAGTAGGCGCGCACCTCCTCGCTGGCGGCAGCGCGGCGGAAGCGGCGCATCAGCAGCAGGAAATAGGCGTTGAAGTTCACGCCAAACAGGATCATAAAGATGGTCACGACCCACTGGATATAGGGCGACATTCTGGCAAAACTGTCATTGCGGAAGCCGAAGCCGCCGGTGCCCGCTGTGCCAAAGGAGGTCAGCAGGGCTTCAAACACCGGCATCCGCCCGGCGATCAGGAACATGAATTCCAGCACCGTCAGGAGGAAGTAGATGCCGTACAGAATTTTTGCCGTGGACTGCACCTTCGGCACCAGCTTATCTACCTGGGGGCCGGGGCTTTCGGCTTTCATCAGGTTGACATGGGAGCCGCCGGTCAGGGGCAGCAGGGAGAGCAGGAACACCAGAACGCCCATGCCGCCGATCCAGTGGGTGAAGCTGCGCCAGAACAGGATGCCCCTGGGCAGGTCCTCCACGGCGGGCAGGATGCTGGCACCGGTGGTGGTGAAGCCGGAAACGGTCTCAAACATGGCATCCACCGGGTTGGGGATGCTGCCCGTGAGCACAAAGGGCACCGCGCCCACCACACTGATGAGCAGCCAGCAGAGCGCCGTGGTGGCAAAGCCCTCCCGCATATAGAAGATCTGGCTCTTGGGCTTGATGCGGTGGAGCAGAGCGCCCGCCACCGCAGAAAGCGCTGCCGTGAGCAGGAACACGCCCAGCACCATCCATTCACCGTAGATCAGGCTGGCCATGGCAGGCAGCAGAAGCAGCGCGGCTTCGCAATAGAGGATGTAGCTCAGCAGCCGCAGAACGATCGCATAATTCATGCCGCGCCTCCGTTAATCTTCCACGATGTCCCGCAGGTCATGCAGGCCGTGCTCCAGCGTGACCACGATGACATTGTCGCCCACCTGGATCTCATCGCCGCCGCGCGGGATCTTGATCTCATTGCCGCGGGTGATGCAGCAGAGCAGCAGGTTCTTTTTCAGGTGGAGCTGGCTCAGGGGCACACCAGTGGCGCGACTCTTCTCATGGACCGTGAATTCCAGCGCCTCCACGCGGTCGTCCAGAATGCGGTACAGGGTCTTGATGTTGCTGCCTGCCTCGTTCTGCAAAGCGCGCACATACTGCACGATGTAATCGCAGGTCATGTACTTGGGGTAGACGATGCTGCCCAGATCAAGCCCGGCCAGAATATCGTCAAATTCCAGGCGGTTGATCTTGGTGACCAGCTTGCCGTTGGAATGCTTCTTGGCAAACAGGGTCAGCAGAACATTTTCCTCGTCGATGTTGGTCAGGGCCACAAAGGCCTCGGTGGAGGTCAGGCCCTCGGAGAGCAGGAACTCGCGGTTGGAGCCGTCCTCACACAGGATCTGTGCCTCGGGCAGGGCCTGGGCCAGCACATCGCAGCGGGCGGGGTCCCGCTCCACGATCCGCACCCGGACATGGTTTTCCAGCAGCTCCTGGCTCAGATAGAAGGCAATGGCACCGCCGCCCACGATGAGGGCATTGCGCACCGGGCGCACGGCCAGATGGATGCGCTGGAAGAACGCGTGGGCCTTTTCCTGCGTTGCAAGGAAGGTGACCTGATCGCCGGTCCGGAGCACAAAATTACCGTTGGGGATGATGACCCCGCCGTCGCGCTCCACGGCGCAGACCAGGATATCGCTCTTGAGCCGGGTGGGGATCTCCCGGATGGCCACGCCGTCCAGTGCCTGTGCCTCGGTCAGGGTGAACTTGATCAGCCGCACCCGGCCTTCCGCAAAGGTATCGATCTTGCTGGCACCGGGGAAGCGCAGCAGGTGGGAGATCTCCCGCGCCGCCGCCATCTCCGGGTTGATGATGGCCGAAATGCCGATCTGCTTTTTGATGAAGTCCAGCTCATGGCTGTAGGATGGGTTGCGCACACGGGCAATGGCGTGGCAGTGGCCCGCCTTTTTGGCAAACATGCAGCAGAGCAGGTTCAGCTCGTCCGAGCCGGTGACCGCAATGAACACGTCCGCTTCCTCGATCCCCGCCTCGGACAGCGTTGTGATGGAGGAGCCGTTGCCGGTAATGCCCATCACGTCATAGGATTCGCTGATATGCTCCACACGGGCCTTGTTGGTATCGATGATCGTGACATTGTGGCCTTCCTCGCTGAGCTGACGTGCCAGCGCTGTGCCGACTTTGCCGCAGCCCACCAGAATGATCTTCATAGAAAATGTCCTTTCCGTCCCTCCCGCCTTGCGGGAAGGATGCTTTCTCAGTAGCGCTCCACGCCGTCCTTGGTGACAAGGGCGTAGACCAGCGGGGCCTCCTCGGGCTTTTCCGCACCATAGACCAGACCGCTGCGGTACTCCGCAGCAGCGGCTTCAAACTTATCTGCCGCACCGTAGAAGGTGGCCAGGCTTTCGCCCTTGTGCACATAGTCGCCGCGCTTTTTGTGCAGGGTGATGCCGGCCGCAAAGTCCAGCGGGTCTCCCTTCTTCTGGCGGCCAGCGCCAAGCAGCACACTGGCAGAGCCGATCTTCTCGGCATCGTTGGCCACGATGTAGCCATCCTGCTCGGCCAGCAGCTCAAAGCTGGCTGCAGGCTGCTCAAACAGGCTGTAATCGTCCAGCACACGGGTGTCGCCGCCCTGGGCCGCAAACATCTCCTTGCACTTGGCAAAGGCAGAGCCGTCCGCGATCACAGCCTGTGCCATGGCACGGCACTCCGCTGGGGTACCCTTGCCTGCCAGCACCAGCATATTGGCGGCCAGCTGCAGGCAGACCTCGGTCAGGTCGGCAGGGCCCTTGCCCTTGAGCACATCCATGCTCTCCATGACCTCAAGGCTGTTGCCGATGTTGCGGCCCAGCGGGGTGTCCATATCCGTGATCATGGCGGCCACCCGGCGGCCATGGTGGGTGCCGATGGCAACCATCAGCTCAGCCAGCTCAATGCTCTGGTCCACGGTCTTCATAAAGGCACCGGTGCCGGTGGTCACATCCAGCAGGATGGCATCGGAGCCGGAGGCCAGCTTCTTGGACATGATGGAAGAGGCGATCAGCGGGATGCAGCTGACCGTGGCGGTCACATCCCGCAGGGCGTACATCTTCTTATCCGCCACGGCAATGCCCTCGCTCTGGCCAATGACCGACAGCCCGATCTTGTTCACCTGGGCAAAGAACTCCTCCTGCGAAAGGGCAGTTCTGGTGCCGGGCACGCTCTCCATTTTATCAATGGTGCCGCCGGTATGGCCCAGGCCGCGGCCGCTCATCTTGGCGATCTTCACACCGCAGGCCGCCACCACAGGGGCGATCACAAGGGTGGTCTTATCGCCCACGCCGCCGGTGGAGTGCTTATCCACCTTGATGCCGGGGATGGGGGAAAGATCGACCATCACGCCGCTGTGGGCCATCACGTCCGTCAGCTCGGCAGTTTCTTCGTTGGTCATGCCGCGCAGGTAGACCGCCATCATCCAGGCAGCCATCTGGTAATCGGCCACTTCCCCACCGACAAAGCCGTTGACAATGGCCTCCAGCTCTTCCCGGGTGTGGGTACCGCCATCGCGCTTTTTCGCGATCAGATCATAAATACGCATCGCAATTCTCCTGTCTGACAGTATGACTTTCAATAAATTCCATTATAACAGACTTTTTGATAAAGGCAATCCACATTCCGTCTCCTTTGTCGGGTTTTGAACACCAAGGGCGCAGCTGCCCGGAAAAGCAGCTGCGCCCTTGGAACAAACCTCGCTCAGCGGGAACCCTTGTCGTAAGGGATACCCTCAGCCTTGGGGGCCATGCTGTTTTTGGAGGTAAAGGCCAGAATGATCATGGATGCGATGAACGGCATCATGTTATAGATGTTGCTGGACCAGTGGAGCTGCGCCAGGAAGGTGGAGTCCGCAATGTTTGCCAGGCTCTTGAACACGGCAAAGAACATGGCGGCGGCACAGATGTTGAAGGGCTTCCACTGGCCAAAGATCATAACAGCCAGTGCAAGGAAGCCCGCGCCAGCCACGCCGACCTCAAAGTTCCAGGTCTGCACCGGGGGCACGATATATGCCAGACCGCCGATAGCGCCCAGCGCACCGGAAAGCAGCACACCCGCGTAGCGCATCTTGTAGACGTTGATGCCCACAGAATCGGCTGCCTGAGGATGTTCGCCGCAGGCGCGCAGGCGCAGACCGAAGCGGGTCTTGTACAGCACCACATAGCTGATGACGAGCAGCACGATGCCCAACGGCACAAAGATGCTCAGCTCCAGGCCGCCGATGCTGAACAGGAACGGCTTGTTGGAATAGTTCAGCTTGGCGCTGCCGCTGTCGCTGAAATACTTGGCAATGACCACGGCAATGGCGGTGGCCAGCAGGTTCAGGGCCGTGCCGCCGATGGTCTGGTCCGCTTTCAGGTTGATGGAAGCAAAGGCCAGCAGCAGGCTGTACACGATACCGGCCAGCGCAGCCACCAGGACCGAGATCAGCACCACCAGGAACGGCGACATGTCGGCCGGAAGCATGGTCAGGGTCAGAACACCCGCCACACCGCCGATGACCATGATGCCTTCCAGCGCGATGTTGATGATGCCGGAGTGCTCACTGAACATACCGCCCAGTGCCACCAGCATCAGGACGATGCCATACAGCAGGGTATATTTGATCAAAAGCAGCATCTTACTTGCCCTCCTTCTTCGCGTTGGCCTTTTCCGCCGGGGCAGGCTCTGCGTTCACATTGGTCTTGTCCGCATTCTTGAACAGCAGCTTCTGGATCTTGCCGCGGAACAGCATGGAGAATGCACACAGGTAGATAATGATGCCGCTGATCAGGTCGGCGATCTCCGTGGGGTAATACTTGGTGGAAAGGAAGGTGCCGCCCACCGAGATGTGGGAGATGAACAGGGCCGAGAAGATGGTGCCAATGGGGTTAGAGCTTGCCAGCAGGGCAACGGAGATGCCGTTGAAGCCCATAGCGGGCAGGCTGGTGGAGTTCAGGGGGTTCCACTGGCCCACGTTGGACAGGTAGAACAGGCCCGCGCCAAAGCCTGCCAGCGCACCGGCAATGGCCATGGAGAGGATGATGTTCTTCTTTTCGTTGATACCGGCGTAGCGGGCAGCACTCTTGTTCAGGCCGACCGCCTTCAGCTCATAGCCAAAGGTGGTCTTGTTCAGCACCACCCAGATCAGGATGGCAACCACAGCGGCCAGGAAGATGGCGATGGTGGTGCTGTTGGTCTGGAACAGCTTGTTCAGGCCGAAGTCCGGGATAACGGACTGGGCGAGATCCGCGTTCTTGCCCAGGTTCAGGGTGCGGGTGTTGCGCACATCATACATGGGGCCGGTGCCGTTCTGGTAGACCAGCTCATTGACAAGGTACAGGCCGATCCAGTTGAACATGATGGAGGTAATGACCTCGTTGATGTTGAAGTAGGCCTTGAAGAAACCGGGGATGGCCCCCCACAGACCGCCCAGAATGGCCGCAGCCAGCAGGCAGACGAACCAGGGCAGCTTGAGCATGATGGCGCAGTAGAGGGCACCGTAAGCGCCCAGCGTGTACTGACCGGCGGCACCGATGTTGAACAGGCCGGTCTTGAAGGCAAAGCCCACGGAAAGGCCGGTCATGATCAGGGGCGCGGCGTTGGCCAGCTCCTTGCCGACACCATAGGGGGCATCATGGAAGCCGCCCTTGAGGATGCGGACAAAACCGTCTGCCCATGCATGGGCCGGATTGATGGCCAGCAGCACGAGGAAGCCCACAGCCAGACCGATCAGGATACACAGCAGGGCAGCCATCACGCTGGTGACAGAACCCTGCAGCCCGTTGTGGGAAAGTTTTTTGTTTTTCATTTCTGCTTACTCCTTTCCCTGCTTGCGGGCACCGGCCATGTACAGGCCCAGCTCCTGGACTGTGGTGGTCTTGGGGTCAAACTCGCCCACGATCTCACCCTCGTACATCACAAGGATCCGGTCAGAAAGGTTCATCACCTCGTCCAGCTCCAGACTGACCAGCAGCACGGCCTTGCCTCTGTCGCGCTCATCCACGATCTGCTTATGGATATACTCAATGGCACCGACATCCAGGCCGCGGGTGGGCTGCACTGCCACCAGCAGCTTGGGGTCTTTGTCGATTTCACGGGCAATGATCGCCTTCTGCTGGTTGCCGCCGGACATGCTGCGCACGATGGTGGCGCTGCCCTGGCCGCTGCGCACGTCATACTGGGCGATCAGCTTATCGGAGTACTCCCGCACCTTTTCACTGCGGATAAAGCCGTTGTGCTGGAACTCGGGCTGCCAGTAGCGCTGGAGCACCATATTGTTCTCCAGACTATAATCCAGCACCAGACCATGCTTGTGGCGGTCCTCAGGGATATGGCTCATGCCGTCCTTGGAGCGCTGGCGGATGCTCTCGTTGGTGATCTCCTTGCCGTCCAGCAGCACCTTGCCGCTGTTGAACTTTTCCAGACCGGTCAGGCCGTAGACAAACTCTGTCTGGCCGTTGCCCTCGATGCCTGCCAGACAGACGATCTCACCGCCACGCACCTGGAAAGAGACGTTCTTGACGGCATCCTTCTTGTGCTGGGCGTTGTGCATGGTAACGTTCTGCACGTCCAGCACCACCTCGCCGGGGGCGGCGGGCTTTTTGTCCACCTGCAGCTGAACATCGCGGCCGACCATCATGCGGGAGAGCTCTTCCTTGGTGGTGTCCTTGATGTCCACAGTGCCCATATACTTGCCCTTGCGCAGAACCGTGCAGCGGTCTGCCACTGCCATGATCTCGTTGAGCTTGTGGGTGATGAAGAGGATGGATTTGCCTTCCTTCTTGAACCCGCGCATGATCTCCATCAGCTCGTCGATCTCCTGCGGGGTCAGAACAGCAGTGGGCTCATCAAAGATCAGGATCTCGTTGTCGCGGTAGAGCATCTTCAGGATCTCAACACGCTGCTGCATACCAACAGAGATATCACTGATGAGTGCATCGGGGTCCACACGCAGGCCGTACTTCTCGCTCAGGGCCATGACCTTCTTGCGGGCCTCAGCCTTCTGCAAAAAGCCCAGCTTATTGGGCTCCACGCCCAGAATGATGTTATCCAGCACGCTGAAGCATTCCACCAGCTTGAAGTGCTGGTGCACCATGCCGATGCCCAGCGCGTTTGCATCGTTGGGGTTGCGGACGGCGACCTCCTTGCCGTTCTTGAGGATCTTACCGGCCTCCGGCTGGTACAAGCCGAACAGCACGCTCATCAGCGTACTTTTGCCAGCGCCGTTTTCGCCCAGCAGGGCATGTACCTCGCCCTTGCGCAGCTGCAGGGTGATATCATCGTTTGCCTTGATTCCAGGGAACTCCTTGGTAATGTGGAGCATCTCGATCACAAAATCCTCTGCCAATCTGCTCACTCTCCTTTCGTGTCAAATCGACACCTATACTATTCTGTGTACCATTATACCGTATTTTTGCGGTTTTGCACACTTCTTTTTGATTTTTTGGCGGGATGTACTCTTATAAGTATTACTTTTGTGCAAGCTGCACGATTTTTCGCGAGACAAAAACGACCCTCTCCGTCAAAGCCTGGCGGCAATGACGGAGAGGGTCGTTCCCTGCAGCCCTTGCGGACTGTTCAAATTTTACTGGATGTAGGTGACGTTGGTGAACTCGCTGACGGTGGGCTTGGTAGCGTCGTCAGAGCTGTTGTCAACAACGATCTCGCCGGAAGCGATCTTCTGCTTCAGCTCCTCGTACTCTTCAACCGTGAAGGTCTCGAAGTTCCAGCTGTCCTCAGCGGTGGGCAGGCCGACGTAATCGCCGTCCTCCAGACCAAAGTTGCCATTGGTTGCTGCGATGGTGCTCCACTCGCCTGCCTCGATGTCGGACAGAGAAGTAGAAACAGCCTCAGACAGGCCCTTCATAGCGGAGGTGATGAACGGGTTGTAAGCATAGGTGCCATCAGCAACGCCGTTTGCACCGATGTAGTTCTGGTCAACGTCAACGCCGATGACGTAGCCGTTGTTCTTCAGAGCAGCCTCAACAGCGGAGGTGTAGATACCGCCGCCGCAGGCAAAGACGACCTGAGTGCCGTTGGAGTACCAGCCCTCCATACGGGAGGTGATGTTGGCATCGCCGTAGAACTGGCCGCCGTAGAAGTAGTTGATGTCGATGTTCTGACCCAGCTCCTGAGCAGCAGCATCAGCGCCCTGCACAAAGCCGTAGCCGTAACGGATGACAGCGGGAACAGCCATGCCGCCCAGGAAGCCCAGCTTGGTCTTGCCGTCCTTGGCAATGGCGTAACCTGCCAGATAGCCTGCCTGCTCCTCCTTGAAGGTGATGCAGTAGCAGTTGGAGGGGATCTCATCGGTGCCGATATCGCCCTGGGTGACATCGATAGCAATGAACTTGACATCGGGGTACTGCTCAGCAGCCCATGCCAGAGAAGCGCCATACAGGTAGCCGACGCAGACAATGACCTCAGCGCCGTCGTTGACAGCCTGACGGATCATGGTCTCACGATCCTCATCGGAAGCGTCAGCCTCGGGGATGTAGTACTGGCAGTCATCGCCCATGTAGCTGGAAACAGCGCTCCAGCAAGCCTGGTTGAAGCTCTCGTCATCGATCGTGCCGGTATCGCAGGTCAGAGCGACCTTTGCGATCTTGCTGGCAGCCTCAGAAGCTGCAGAAGAAGCAGTGGAAGAAGCGGTGCTGGTGGAAGAGGAAGAACCACCGCAGGCGGTCAGAGCAGCGGCAGCAGCTGCAGCGCCAGCCACAGCCAGGAAGTTACGACGAGAAATCATCATAAGAAAACTCTCCTTTTTATACATTAAAAATTGCGCTTTAAAAAGGGAATGCGCACACTTGCACATTTACTGACCCAAGTATAGCCGGGTCATGCGAGGAAAGCAAGGCATTTCCGATTACAAAATCTTTACAGATTTTTTGTAAAATCCGCGTAAAAGTCGTACTATTTCGCCAATTTTAGCAAAATATCCGCTTCCCGCCTCACTCTTCCACGGCTTTGTTGCCCGCCACGTTGGAGGGGCCAAAGCCGAAGGGCAGCAGCTCGTCCATGCTGCGCTCGATGAAATCATCGGGGGTCTTTGCCATGATGACATTCAGCTCCGGTCCGCCGAACTCAAACAGCGCCTGACGGCAGACCCCGCAGGGCGAGGTGATCTGCTTGTTCACCTCGCCGCGGCGGGAACCCACCACGGCAATATCGGTGAAGCGGGTCACGCCCTCACTCACCGCCTTGAACAAGGCCGTGCGCTCGGCACAGCTGGTGGGGGTGAAAGCAGCGTTTTCCACATTGCAGCCGGTGAAGATGCGGCCATCCTCGGCCCGCAGGGCGGCACCCACCATGAAATCGGAGTAGGGCGCATAGGCCTGCTCCCGGGCTTCCAGCGCCATCCGGATCAGGGCTTTCTTTTCGTCTAAAGTCAGATTGGTCATAGGGGCCTCCTTTTCATTCTAAAGTATAAACAAACGTTTCTGCGTCTTTCTGAACAAATCCTATACTTTCAAACATTTTGCTGGACTGCTTGTTGAAAGAATAAATTTCTGCATAGCATTGCGGATACTTCTTCTCTTTTGCCAGTGCAAGAATCTTCCCAATCACTGTTCTCCCAATGTGCCGATTCTGATACTCTTTGCAGACCACAATCGAAATTTCTCCGCTTGTCTGCAAGCATACATCTCCGCACAGAATGCCCTTATATTCAATGTAGAATAAATCACCATGACTATCCAGATACTGGTACATATTTTTCAGGATAGACAGGTCATAAATGCGATTCTGATTATCTACATGATGGCACAGTTCTGCGTCCTGATACCACGGAAGGGCAATTTCATAGGCTGGGTAATAAGGTACAAGGCAGATATCCTGATTTGGTTGAAAGTCGTTCATCTTTCATCCCCTCTTTTGCACTTCAATTATACGGCGTGTTCTCAAATTCTTCAAGAGATTTCTCGTTGTTCATTTATTATGTAACGAAAGTTCTTGCGTTTTTCATTACAGACGCATATAATAGAATCAAGAAGGAGGCGTATTAGAATGGCAAATGCAGTCAATGTGAACTTCCGGATGGACCCAGACCTGAAACGCAACATGGAAGAGGTTTGCGCCGAGATGGGACTTTCTATGACAACGGCATTCACGATTTTCGCCAAAAAAGTTTCCCGGGAGCACCGCATTCCCTTTGAGGTTTCCGCCGACCCGTTCTACTCGGAAAGCAACATCAATCATCTCCGCCAGATCGTCCACGACATCGATACCGGAAAAGCCAAGCTCACTGAGCACGATTTGATCGAGGTAGATTAAATGAGATTGCTTTGGGAAGAGGAAGCATGGGAGGACTACTGCCTTTGGCAGACGCGAGACAAAAAGCTGCTGAAGCGTATCAACACACTCCTGAAAGACATCCAGCGGAACACCTACGAGGGCATTGGAAAACCCGAGCCCTTAAAAGGTGATTTGAGTGGATGGTGGAGCCGCCGCATCGACGATACGCACCGCATTGTTTATAAAGAGCAGGACGGCAATATCATTATCGCATCCTGTTTCGGTCATTATAGTGACACTTAAAACATAAAAGGGTTGTTGTCGTGTGACAACAACCCTTTTTGTGAATGCAAATCAGTACTCCGCGCCCAGTGCGACCTTCATCATGTTGGTGAAGCTGGTCTGGCGCTGCTCGGCGGTGGTGATCTCCGGGGAGACGAAGCTGTCGGAGATGGTCAGCAGGCAGGCGGCGTTCTTGCCCAGGACCTGAGCGTTGGCGAAGAGGGCAAAGCTCTCCATCTCCACACACAGGCAGCCGCGCTCATCCCGCAGCTTTTCCCAGTAGGTGGGCTTTTCATCGGAGGGCTGGCGATAGAACACATCGGAGGAATGGATGTTGCCCTCGATCAGGGGGATGCCCTGCTTTGCGGCGGAAGCGCGCAGCTTGTCGTTCAGGGTCTGGCTGGGCAGGGTGAGGTCCCCCTCAAAGCCGCTCTGGACCCGGGCATAATTGCTCTCGCTCACGGCACCGGCGGCCAGCACCACATCGAACAGCTTGGCTTTGTCGGTGTAGCTGCCGGCAGAGCCGATGCGGATGATGTTGTCCACATCGTAGAACTTGTACAGCTCGTAGGAGTAGATGCCGATGGAGGGCATTCCCATGCCGCTGCCCATCACACTGATGGGGCGGCCCTCATAGGTGCCGGTAAAGCCCAGCATTCCACGGACACCGGTGACCTGGCGGACATCCTTGAGGAAGGTATCCGCGATGAACTTTGCCCGCAGCGGATCGCCGGGCATCAGGACGGTCTTTGCGAAATCGCCTTTTTCAGCGCTGATGTGGGGTGTTGCCATAATCATTCTCCTTTTTGTTTGTAAAATAAACCTCTCAGGCGCTTCACGCCAGCATACGAGTTGCGGCTCCCAGCGTCCACTTCGTGCAAAGTATTGCACTCGTGTCCTGCTGGCCGCTGCCCCAACAACGCCTCCCTTCATCCGCCACTGGCGGCGGTCGTCGTTGTTGCCTGATAGGGGAACCAAGTTTATGCCTCTGCTCTCTTGCCTCTCCTATTAGGAGAGGCGGCAATACGAAGCATTGACGGAGAGGTTCTGTTCTGATTTATCGCTTTCCGGAGAACACGCTCTGCGGTGCGATGTACGAGCCGTTGCGGCGGATCTCGAAGTGGCAGTGGTTGCCGGAAGAGCGGCCCGTGCTGCCCACATAGCCGATGAGCTGGCCCTGCCGCACGGTCTGGCCCGCACTGACCGCCAGAGACAGGCAGTGGGCATAGACCGTGGTATAGCCGCCGGAGTGGCTGATGATCACAGAATAACCATAGCCCGTACCGGCACCGGCCTTGTTATAACCCGCCTTGGTCACGGTGCCGCCCGCCGATGCATAGATGGGCGTACCGGCAGAGGCACAGATATCCACGCCCTTATGGCCGCTGCCATACCAGCGCGAGCAGTTGCGGTAACCCGGGACCGGCCAGATAAACTGACCGCTGCCGCCGATGTATGCCGCCGCACCGTTCTTTGTGACCTTCTTGGTGCCAACGACCACTTTCTTATTCACCGGCTCCCGGATGGTCTCAGTGGAAAGGATGGTCTGCTCCAGCAGCACGCCATTGGTATCGTAGACGTTCTGCATGGTGACGCGGCGCAGGCCGTTCTGGCCCTCCTGCAGGGTCTTGGTGGTACCCTTGGTGTACTCGTTGGACTGGGTGGTCTCGGTGCTGAAGGGGATCTCCTCCTCCCGCGTCTCCACCTTGGTGATGCGGACTTCCAGCAGAGCCTCCTGCTTGGTCACGATCAGCTGGTCGCCCTCCTGGATATTGGAGTCCTCGGCCAGGGGAGCACCCTTGAAATTCGTATTCAGGGCACACAGCTCCCGGAAGGTCAGGTCGTTCTTCTGGGCAATGGCCCACAGGGTATCGCCCGCTCTGACCGTGTAGATCTTCTCCTGCTGCTGCACGCCGGTCAGCATATTCTCAATGGAATTGTCATCCTCAAAGCTGTCGTTGAAATAGACTCCATCTTCCAGCGTCACATTTTTGCTAAAGCCCACGCTGACATTCTCGTCTGCCTGATCCTCGTAGGGGGCCAGCAGGCTCTCCAGATAGCTGCGCAGGGTGTCACCATCGGAGCAGACTGCCGTCAGCTCCCCATCCAGATACAGAGCAGTGCCCTCACTGATCTGGTCACTGGCGCTCTGCAGAATGGCGTTTGCCGTCTCGCTCTCGTCCATGGTCTTGTGGGTCACGGAGATGGTATAGGTCGGCTCGATGGTCAGCTCGGTCTTGTCAGAACCGGCGTAGTTGATGCGCTGCATCACATCCTCTTTTGCGAGGTTGAACACTTCCTCATTGGCCACATAGCCAACGGTCTGGCCGTTCACCTGCACAGCCAGCGCATAGGGCTGGGCCATCGTCCTGTTCCAGACCGTGACGAACACGGCCAGCATACACAGGGGCAGGATGTACATTGCTGTCCGGGGCAGCAGGCTCAGGTTGCGCTTGAGCCCGCCCACAAAATAGCGCCCGGCCGCTTTTACGGAAGCGCCAAAGCCCCGCTCCCGGCGCACATCGTTGGCGTGGGCCGCCACAGCGCCGAGGCCCTTGAAAAACAGGTAAAGCGGTGCCAGCAGATCCTTGAACATCTGCGCCGCACCAGGAAAGGCTGTTGCAATGATGGTATGCAGGGCATTCCTGCACCAGCGGGCCAGTTTGCGCGCCACGGCAGCAATACCGCGCCCTGTGCGCACCACCATGTACTCTGCCGCAAAGCCCAGTGCATAAAGTGCCTCGCCAACTGCCAGCACCACGGCACTGGCCCGCAGCTTTTTGGCCACATCATTCATGTGCCGCTGCGTTTTGCGGCGGAAACGGTGCCGCCGCAGCAGGCCGGAGATCTGGACCTTTGCCCAGAAGCTTCGCAGTTTTTCTCTGCCCTTCACCGGCGCTGCAGGAGCCTGGCTCTGCGGCTCCTTTGTTTTTTCTTCGATCAAAAGGGGTTGCTCCTTCCTGACGTTTTGGGTCGAAAGTTACAAATTTATATCAATTATACACCCTGCCCGGGCTGATACAAGGCTTGTCACAAAATTTGGGCAGAGCTTTCACAGAGGTTTCACCGTATTTTCATATTTTCAGCATCCAGCAATGCCCGCATATCCTCGGGCAGGGGGCTCTCCACTGCAACGGTGCGGGCGTGTTCCCCCACCGGCGTCTCCAGCCGGATGCCGCCGGGCACCTCGGTGTAAGCCGGCACCCGGAAACTCTGCCGGGCGCAATGGAGCGCCTGCCGGGCAATGCGGTCACGGTGCCCGCCGTAAAGGTCGTCCCCGGCCAGCGGGTGGCCTATGGATGCAAAGTGCACCCGGATCTGATGGGTGCGGCCCGTCACGGGAACACAGGCGGCAAGGCTCAGGCCATGCGCTGCCTTTAATATGGTATACTCGGTGCGGCTGGGCTTGCCCTCGGGGGTCACACACCGCCCGATGATACTGTCCCCTCTCCGGCCAATGGGGGCATCGATGACTCCGGGGCCAAGGGGCAGTTCACCCTCCACGATGGCGTAATAGAGTTTCTCTACGCCCTCGGCCAGCAGGGGTGCGGCATAGCCGTTCTTTGCGGCCAGCACCAGCCCGCTGGTGTCTTTATCGATCCGGTTCACCGGGCGGAACACCGGGCTTTCGCCGTGGGCAGCCGCCCAGGCGGCATAGCCGTTGGCCAGAGTATCCCGGGGGTAGTTCAGGGTGGGGTGGACCGCCAGATGGGACGGTTTTTCCAGCACCACGGCAAAGGCATCCTCGTAAACGACCCTGACCGGGATCTCAGGCTGGGGCTCCACGCCGGGGCCGTCGGCGGGCAGCGAAAAGCGGATCACCTGCCCTGCCTGCACACGGCGGTTGGCCAGAATGGGAACATCGTCCGCAAAAAAGCCGCTGCCATGGAATTTGACCGCCCGGGCCAGCTCCGTGGAGACGGCACACCGGCGCAGAAAGCCGCGCAGCAGCACGCCATCGGCTTCGGGCGGGACATTGAAAAGCAGCTGCATCCTTTGTCCCTCCCAAAAATTTCACGCCATATTTAGATTTATTATACCAAATTTCATCGTCACTTGCAAATCTTGTTTTTTTATGGTATCATGGGGAACGGAAAACGAGTGGAACATACGGCGGCGGGGCGGCTTTGACCGCTCTGAGGAAAGTCCGGGCCTCACAGAGCACGGTAACTGCTAACGGCAGCCGAGGGTGACCTCAGGGAAAGTGCAACAGAAAGGAAACCGCCGCAGCAATGCGGTAAGGATGAAAGGGCGAGGTAAGAGCTCACCAGCGCATGGGTGACTATGCGGCTTTGTAAACCCTACCGGAAGCAACGCCTATATGGGACGTACAGCGCTGCTCGCGTGTCCCGAAGGCGGCACGAGCCTGTCAGCAATGGCAGGCCTAGACAGATCGTCGTTTAATACAGAACCCGGCTTACGGTCCATCTCGTTTTCCATTTGGTGTATCTGCAGGGGGTTGTTAGAACCCTTCTTTGCCCCGCCGTCAGGCGCAGGGGCAGAGAAGGTTGATAACAGCCCTCTTTTCGTTTTGGCCAGAGTGTGGTATACTATCCTCACCACGGGAGCACAGTTGTTCGCCGTGGGCAAACAAGAGAGACAGGATGTGAAATCCTCCGATGAAAGATGGTTTTTTGAAAGCAGCAGCCCTCTCGCCCGCGCTTCGGGTGGCGGACTGCGCCTACAACACCCGGCAGATCCTCACAGAGCTGCGTGCCGCCGCCGCCCGCGGCGTAAAGCTGGCCGTGTTCCCTGAGTTCTGCCTGACCGGCTATACCTGCGGCGACCTGTTTTTGCAGCGCACCCTGCAGCAGGGAGCCCTGACCGGCCTGCAGGAGCTGCTGGATGCCAGCCGGGAGCTGGACACCGTGGCCCTTGTGGGCCTGCCCCTGATGGTGCGGGGCAAGCTGTACAACTGCGCTGCCGTGCTCTGCCGCGGGCAGCTGCTGGGTCTGGTTCCCAAAACGTACCTGCCCAACTACGGCGAGTTCTATGAAAAGCGGCAGTTCACCCCCGGCTCCACCGAGGTGGAGTGGGTGAATGTCTGCGGGCAGGATGTCCCATTTGGCACCTCCCTGCTCTTCCGCTGCCGCCAGATGCCCAGCTTTGTGCTGGGCGTGGAGCTCTGCGAGGATCTGTGGAGCGCCCTGCCGCCCTCCACCTTCCACGCACTGGCAGGCGCTACCGTCATCGCCAACCTTTCGGCCAGCGATGAAACGGTAGGCAAGGCTGAGTACCGCCGGGCACTGGTGGAGAACCAGTCTGCCCGCCTGCTCTGCGGCTACCTGTACGCCTCGGCAGGCCACGGCGAGAGCACCCAGGACATGGTGTTCGCAGGCCACGACCTGATCGCCGAGAACGGCACCCTGCTGGCTGAAGTGAAACCCTTTGCGGGCGGCCTTGCCGAGACGGAACTGGACTGCCAGCGGATGGAATCGGAGCGGGCGCGCAACACCAGCTTTGAGCCCAGCACCGAGGGCTACCAGACCGTGGAGTTCGACCTGACCCTGACCGACACCGTGCTGACCCGCTGGGTAGACCCAACCCCCTTTATCCCCCACAATGAACAGCTGCGTGCCGAGCGCTGTGAGCTGATTTTGAAGATGCAGGCCGATGGCCTGGCCAAGCGGCTTGAGCACGCCCGCGCCAAAACAGCCGTCATCGGCATTTCGGGCGGTCTGGACAGCTGCCTTGCCCTGCTGGTGGCCGTGCGCGCCATGAAGCAGCTGGGCCGCCCCACCACCGATGTGCTGGCCGTGACCATGCCCTGCTTCGGCACCACCCGGCGCACCCGCAGCAATGCGGAGATCCTCTGTGACGAGCTGCACGTCAGCTTCACCGAGATCGACATTGCCGCCACAGTGCACAGCCACTTCCGGGACATCGGCCAGGACGAGAGCGTGCTGGACGTGACCTATGAAAACGGTCAGGCCCGCGTGCGCACCCTTGAGCTGATGGACACTGCCAACCGCACCGGCGGTCTGGTGGTGGGCACCGGCGACCTGTCCGAACTGGCACTGGGCTGGGCCACCTACAACGGCGATCACATGAGCATGTACGGCGTGAACGCAGGCGTACCCAAAACGCTGGTGCGCCACCTTGTCCGGTACGAAGCCGACATTGCCGCCACCCCGGCCCTGAAAGAGGTGCTGCTGGACATCCTCGACACCCCTGTGTCCCCCGAGCTGCTGCCCGCCAAGGACAACGGCGAGATCGCACAGCGCACCGAGGATCTGGTGGGCCCCTATGAACTGCACGACTTCTACCTTTATTATGTGCTCCGCTTCGGCTTTGGCCCGGCAAAGATCTTCCGGCTGGCCAGGGCAGCCTTTGCGGGCCGGGAGGAATACCCGGACGCGGTGCTTTACAAGTGGCTGCGCAACTTCTACTGGCGGTTCTTTGCCCAGCAGTTCAAGCGCAGCTGCCTGCCCGACGGCCCCAAGATCGGCAGCGTGACCCTCTCGCCGCGCGGGGACTGGCGGATGCCCAGCGATGCCTGCGCCGCCCTGTGGCTGGCCGAGCTGGAACAGCTGTTCCCCCAGAAGGATGCCTGAGCCATGAAACAGAAAAAAAATCTCTGGGTCAATTTACTGTTCGCCGCTGTTGTTCTGGTGATCGCGGGGGTGCTTTTTTACCTCCGCAGTGCCGGGCAGAGCGGCAGCACCCTGGGCGCGGAGCTGATCTACGGCGATGCGAACACGGTGCAGAAGATCTCTCTGGACAAGGATGCCGTCTATGACATCGACACCGGCTATCTGACGGTGCACATCGAGGTCAAGGACGGCGCGGCACGGTTCATTGATTCCCCCTGCCCTGACCACATCTGCGAAAGCTTTGGCTGGATCTCGCAGGAGGATCAGACGGCCACCTGCCTGCCGGCACGGGCTGTTCTGACCATCGTGCCCCTTGCCTGAGGACATGTCAAAAAGGAGAATTCCTATGTTTGATGAAACTTCCCGTTCCCACACGGACGATGACAGCACCCGGCACATCCACCGGGGTCACCGCCCACCGGAAGAAAAGACTGTGGAGGTGGACAGCGCGGCCTTTTTTGCGCCGGAAACTGCCGCTCCCACCCCGCCGCCTGCACCGCCCAAGCCGCCGAAGCATACCGGCGGGCCTGCCCCGGAGTCAAAGCCCCCCCGCCGCAGGCCGGATGCAAATACCGGCGCGGCCAACCCGAAACGAGGTACTGTTTTGCTGATCGTACAAGCCATTCTGAGCATTGCGGCCTTCTTCCAGCTCTGGCGCACCCAGATGCTGCCCGCGCTGTATCTGGTCATCATTGCGGCGCTGCTGGCGCTGTTCTGGCTGCTGGTCAAGCGCTGCCAGGAGTACAGCGCCCCCCGCAAGGTATCCCGGGTATTCTCGGTGTTCCTGTGCGCCTTTCTGGCACTGGGCTGTGTCTGGGCGCAGCAGGGCCTGAGCGCACTGGATAACGTGACCTCCGGCCTTGTCACCGGCACCGAAGCCAACAAAATCACCAAGGAACCCTTTGTGGTCTACCTGAGCGGTGTGGACAACCGCGGCGAACTGACCGAAAAGGCCCGCAGCGATGTGAACATCCTTGCCGTGGTCAATCCCTCCACCAAACGGGTGGCGCTCATCAACACCCCCCGTGATTACTACGTTGATCTGGCGGGCACCAACAGCAAGGACAAGCTGACCCATGCCGGTCTGTACGGCGTGGAGACCAGCATGGCAACCCTGGGCAACCTGTACGGGGTCAATGTGGACCAATACCTCCGCATCAACTTTGCGGGCTTCATCAGCATCATCGATGCCGTGGGCGGCGTGGATGTCTACTCCGATCAGGCGTTCACCTCGGTGGGCAGCCCCGGCTACTATGACCCCACCACCTTTGCCGAGGGCTGGAACCATCTGGACGGCAAGAGCGCTCTGGCCTTTGCCCGTGAGCGTCACGCCTTTGCCTCCGGCGATATCCAGCGCGGCATCAACCAGATGAAAGTCATCGATGCCATGATGAACAAGATCAAATCCCCCACCGTGCTGATGAGCTTCTCCAAGCTGATGGATGCTGTGTCCGACTGCTTTGTGACCAGCCTTTCTCAGGAGCAGATCTCCGCGCTGGTGCGGATGCAGCTGGCAAGCCTGTCTGACTGGGACATCCAGAGCTATACCGTGACCGGCACCGGCGGCAAGAGCTCCCAGTGCTACTCCGCAAAGGGTCAGAGCCTCTATGTGATGAAGCCGGATGAGAACTCCGTCAACCAGGCCAAGGAACTGATCGCATCCGTTCTGGGCGGCGAGGGCACCGTGAGCGATACCCAGCAGACCCCTGAAAAGACCGAGGTATACACCCCCACGGCCGATCCCAACGCGGGCACCTCTGTGGAGGAATCGCCCGACAGCGTCATTGTGGAGGAACCTGCAGAGAGCGTGCCTGCGGAACAGCCTGCCGATGAGCAGCCCGCAGAACCCACCCCCGAAGCGCCTGCCGAGAGCGAGGCTTCCACCGAAACACCTGCCGAGAGTGAAGCCAGCAGTGGATCCACCAGCGGAGCAGAAACACCTTCTATCTCTCTGCCCACGCAGGAGCAGGTGGAATCTGCTGCCAACTCCCTGCATCAGGCCGCTTCCACCGTGCTGGATGCTCTGTTCGGCTCCAGCAGCAGTGGAGAATAAAACAGGATAAAACAGCACAAGCCCCGGGCCTTGCAAAAGGTCCGGGGCTTGTTGTCTGCTGATCTTACAGGGAAGCGCGATTACTCAGCGTCGCCCAGCTCAAAGGTCTTGACAGAGACAGTGCCGTTGCGGCCAGCCTTGTCGGTGCGCAGATACTGGCGGGTGGTCTCGCCGTTGCTGGTCACGTCAGCAACATAGATCTGCTCGGCCTCGGCCTCGATGGGGAACTCCTCGGCCATGCCCTTCATGGGCAGAGCGCTCAGGTCTGCGTAAGCGTCCTTCACCTTCCACAGCTTCATGGTGTCGCCGTTGGACAGGGTGAACTCGCCGTAGCAGTCAGCGGAGTAGGTGGTGCCGTTCACATCCAGATCCTCGGTGCTGACAACGCTGGCGGCAGCGGCCTCGCTCTCGGCAGCTTCACTGGAAGCGGCCACAGAGGAAGCAGACTCGCTGGAAGCAGCGGAGGATGCGGTGGAAGATGCACTATTGGAGCAGCCAGTCATGGCAACAGCCAGCACAGCAGCGGTCAGTGCCAGACCCAGAGTACGATTGATTCTCATGTGATAGTCTCCTTCTATTCTGAAACCATATCAATTCCTGCGCCCGGCGTAAACCTTGTACGCACCGGGCGTGCATGTGCTAGTCTACCACAACTGACTATATTGTTCAAGACTTTGTACAAAAAATAACCCTCTCGGTCACGCTGTCGCATGACTGAGAGGGCTCATATTACTTCAGGATCTCCTGCAGCACGCTGTGACCGTCCAGACTGGAAGCATCCACGCCCAGATATTCACACACGGTCTGTGCAATGGTGCCAAAGCAGAGCCGGGTGCCCAAATCCACACCGGGCTTCACGCCCTTGCCGCAGACCAGATACGGCACATACTCGCGGGTATGGTCGGTGGTCTTGGTGTAGGAGGGGTCGCAGCCGTGGTCGGCGGTGATCATCAGCAGGTCACCCTCCCGCATCCCGGGGATGAAGTCGGCCAGGAAGCGGTCAAACTCGGTGGCGGCGGCGGCATAGCCGGGCACGTCGCGGCGGTGGCCGTAGAGCATATCAAAATCCACCAGATTCACAAAGGCCAGGCCCTCGAAATCCCGGGTCTGCAATGCCTTGGTGAAGGCGATGCCATTGGTGTTGCCGGTAGTCTTGATCTTTTCGGTCACGCCCTGTCCGTCAAAGATATCAAAGATCTTGCCCACGGCGATGACATCCCTGCCGGCCTCCTTCAGCAGGTCGAGCATGGTGGCACGGGGCGGCTTCAGGCTCAGGTCGTGGCGGTTGGTGGTACGGTAGAAGGTCTCGGCGCTGCTGCCCAGGAAGGGCCGGGCGATGACACGGCCCACGCCGTACGCGCCCTTCAGCATCTCACGGGCGATCCCGCAGTAGCGGTAGAGTTCGTGCACGGGCACCAGCTCCTCGTGGGCAGCCACCTGGAACACACTGTCGGCGCTGGTGTAGACGATGAGGGCATTTTCCTTCATGGCCTGCTCACCGTAGTCCTTCAGCACCTCGGTGCCGGAATAGGGCAGATTGCAGAGGACTTTGTGGCCGGTTTTGGCCTCAAACTCCTGAATGAGCTCCTCCGGGAAGCCGTTGGGGAAGGTGGGCAGCGGGTTCGGGCTGACCACACCGGCGATCTCCCAGTGGCCGATGGTGGTATCCTTGCCCATGCTCTGCTCCTGCAGGCGGGCAAAGGCACCGGCGGGCGCGTCGGTCTTTTCGCCCGCGGTCACACCGTCAATGTTGAACAGGCCCAGCTTTTTCAGGTTGGGGCAGTTGAAATTGGGATGCCCTGCAATGGCCCCCAGCGTGTTGGTGCCCTCGTCGCCAAAGGCGGCTGCATCCGGCTCCGCGCCGATGCCAAAGCTGTCCAGTACGATCAAAAATACACGCTTTTCCATATGTTTTCACTCCATTTTCCTCCGGGGCTGCCCCGGAACAGTCGCACTTTTGCTTACCTTCATTATAAGCAAATCCCGCCGGTTATGCAAGCGATTTGTGGTGGAAAGTTTTTTGTTCAAACCTGATGAAATCTTAGCAGTTTCTTTGCAAAGATTTTTCTTGCGCTATTGTATCCAAGAGCTTATAATGTATAGTGGTATGGTTTGTTGAAACAGCCATATTGGCGTATACTGCCGCCGCGGGCGCAAAGCAATCACTGCCCGCCAGAGAGCAGCCAGCTTGGGCTGCTGCGTCAAGATAGAGAGCATTATAGCGTGAACGTTGGAGGTATTTTATGAGAAAAACGAAGATCATCTGCACCCTGGGCCCTTCTACCGATAAGGGCGATGTCCTGCGCGACCTGATTGCAAACGGCATGAACGTGGCCCGTTTCAACTTCTCCCACGGTTCCTACGAGGAGCACGGCGGCCGTCTGGCAAAGCTGAAGGCGCTGCGTGAGGAGCTGGGCAAGCCCGTTGCCGCCCTGCTGGACACCAAGGGCCCCGAGATCCGTCTGAAGGAGTTCAAGAACGGTGTGGAGATGCTGGAAGCCGGCCAGACCTTTACCCTGACCACCCGCGAGGTGGAGGGCACCAAGGAGATCTGCTCCGTCACTTACAAGGATCTGCCCCAGGACGTGCAGCCCGGCGGCACCATCATGCTGGACGACGGCCTGATCATGCTGCACATTGAGCAGGTCACCGACACCGACATCATCTGCACCGTGCTGAACAGCGGCAAGATCAAGACCAAAAAGGGTGTCAATGTGCCCGGCGTGCATCTGTCCATGCCCTACCTGAGCCAGAAGGACCGCGAGGACATTATCTTTGGCGTGCAGAACGGCTTTGACTTCATCGCCGCTTCCTTTGTTCGCACCGCACAGGATGTGTACGACATCCGCAATCTGCTGAATGAGTACGATTCCAACATCCGCATCATTGCCAAAATCGAGAACCGCGAGGGTGTGAACAACATCGACAGCATCCTCTCCGCAGCCGATGCCGTCATGGTGGCCCGTGGTGACCTGGGCGTTGAGATCGACTTCACCGAGCTGCCCGGCATCCAGAAGGACATCATCGACCGCTCCTTCTCCTTCGGCAAGCCCATCGTCACTGCCACCCAGATGCTGGACAGCATGATGATCAACCCCCGCCCCACCCGTGCTGAGATCTCCGACGTGGCAAATGCCATCTACGATGGCACCTCCGCCATCATGCTGTCTGGTGAGACCGCTGCCGGTGACTACCCCGTGGAGGCCCTCAAGACCATGTCCGCCATTGCAGAGCGCACCGAGAACGAGGAGCACTACCGCCCCCAGCGCCACGCCGAGATCCAGATCAGCGTCAGCGATGCAACCGCTCATGCTGCCTGCCTGACCGCCAAGGACGTAAACGCTGCCGCCATCGTCACCGTGTCCGAATCCGGCAACACCGCCCGCCTGCTGAGCAAGTACCGCCCCAAACAGCCCATCATTGCCTGCGTTATGGACGAGCAGGTGCAGCGTCAGCTCTCCCTGAGCTGGGGCATCACTTCC
>ENA-USYP01000808-USYP01000808.1-human-gut-metagenome-genome-assembly--contig:-NODE-808-length-27960-cov-18.678334_pt1 | contig 27960 bp, 27 predicted proteins | sample MGYA00250065_ERZ773512 | MGnify/ENA primary metagenome ERZ773512 (study PRJEB29103, sample SAMN06112003) | human gut metagenome | biome: human gut; feature: ankylosing spondylitis patient; material... | reverse complement strand
GCAAAGATGATAGCCAGGAAGGGAAAAAGGGGAACCCAAAAGTGTTTATTATTGATCAAGTACACACTTTTTGAACCGAAAACAAGAAAAACGCTTCTGGAGTGCTGACCAAAAGCGTTTTGTCTACATTCTGAGGAATTGTGGTGACACAATTCTTTTTTCTTAGTATAATAATCCCATGAAATTCTTATTAACAGCTATTAATGCAAAATTCATACATTCCAATCCTGCTATTTACAGTCTGCGGGCCGGTGTGGGAGAAAAGTTACAGCCCTATGTGGAACTGGCGGAATTCACCATCAATGAATCTCTGGAAAGTATTTTGGAGGGAATCTGGAAGCGTCAGCCAAAGGGAATAGGATTTTCCTGTTATATCTGGAACTGGAAGCTGATCCGGGAAATTCTGACGGAACTGCCGAAAATCCTGCCGGATACGGAGATCTGGCTGGGAGGACCGGAGGTGACTTATGATGGACCGGGGCTTTTAAGAGAGTTCCCTCAGGTTACCGGAATCATGGTGGGAGAAGGAGAAGTCACGTTCCGGGAAGTACTGGAACAATATCTGCGGGAGGCAGAAACGGCCGGACAGTCCGAACAACAACCCGAATCCGACAGCACAGAACAGCAGGTAGCAGACCGAAGGGGAACGGTTGCAGGAAAGTTTGTGGTAGAACGTTTCGGACAGATTCCGGGATTATGTCTTGCTTCCGGTTATACGGCACCCAGAGACCTGACAGATCTGACCACATTGCCGTTCCTCTATGAGAACATGGAGCCCTTTACGAACCGGATCATCTATTATGAGACCAGCAGAGGATGTCCCTACCGGTGTAGCTATTGTCTGTCCTCCATAGATAAGAAGGTAAGACTACGTGACATAAGTGTCGTAAAGAGAGAACTTCAGTTTTTTCTGGACCAAAACGTGAAACAGGTGAAGTTTATTGACCGTACCTTTAACTGTGACCACAAGCATGCCATGGAGATCTGGCGGTATATTTATGAACATGACAATGGCGTCACCAACTTCCATTTCGAGATTTCCGCCGATATTTTGCGGGAAGAGGAGATTGCCCTGCTGAATCGCTTCCGTCCGGGACTGGCACAGCTGGAGATCGGGGTGCAGTCTACGAATCCGGAGACAATACGAGCTATTCACCGTGTCATGGATGTCGACAAGCTGGAGAAAATTGTTGCGGCCATTCACAGAGGACAGAATATTCATCAGCATCTGGATCTGATCGCAGGGCTTCCCTATGAAGACTATGAGAGCTTCGGCAGATCCTTTGACAGGGTGTATGCAATGCAGCCGGAGCAGTTACAGTTAGGCTTCCTGAAAGTATTAAAGGGATCTGATATGCATGAGCACGCACAGGAGTATGGAATTCGCTATCTGGAACTGCCGCCCTATGAAGTGTTGTACACGAACTGGATCAGCTATGGAGAGATCCGGAGACTGAAACGGATCGAAGAGATGATAGAGCTGTATTATAACAGCGGCCAGTTCACTCATACCCTGCCTGTATTGGAAAAAGCATTTTCCGGTCCGTTTGCCATGTATGAGGCACTGGCGGATTATTATCAGGAACAGGGATATTTTACGAACAGTCCGGCCAGAGCTTACCGGTATCAGATCTTATTGGAGTTCGCAGCGATGAAAGATCCGGCCAACCGTGAGATTTACAGAGAACTTCTGACGTATGATATGTACCTTCGGGAGAACCTGAAGAGCAGGCCTGCGTTTGCGGCAGAGATCACGGAAGAGGAAAAACAGGATATCCGCCGTTTTTACCAGTCGGAAGAGCAGGAGAGACATTATCTTTCTGCCTATGATCAGTATGACTGGAAACAGCTAAGCCGAATGACACACTTAGAACCGTTCCGATATCCGCAACCTCATTATGTTCTGTTTGACTATCAGGAACGGAATCCGCTCAATTATGAAGCCAAGGTACAAGTGATCGCGAATCCAATATTATAAGTACAGGAGAAGACCGGTTCATAAAAATTGAGGTATGCAGTCAGAATATATCAGAAGTACTGCGGAAGGATAAGAGAATAGTATGTATGACACTTATGTCAGTATAGATTTGGAGACCACGGGACTGAATCCCAAGAGAGATCGGATCATAGAGATCGGTGCAATCCGTGTGGAGCAGGGACAGATTGTGGAAGAATTTTCTACGTTTGTGGATCCGGGGCGGAAATTGGAAGAACGGATCACAGAACTTACGGGAATCCGGGACGAAGACCTTGCGGATGCGCCTCAGCTGGATGAGGTTTTTCCAAAATTATTGGAATTTATGGGAGAATTACCGTTGCTGGGACACAGCATTTTGTTTGATTATTCTTTTTTGAAAAAAGCGGCAGTGGACCGGAAGATTACTTTTGAGAGATCGGCGGTGGACACTTTGCAGGTCGCCCGGAAATATCTGCCGGAACTGCCTCATCGTAATCTGGGGTATCTATGTCAGTATTATGAGATCCCGCATCATGCACACCGGGCTCTGGAGGATGCGAAAGCCACGGACCGGTTGTTCCGAAAGCTGGCAGAATTGTTTTATCAGGAGGAAACCGGTGGACAGGCATCGACAGAATCCGTCGAAAAGAAAGCAAACAATAATCTGTTTGAGCCGCAGCCATTACATTTTCAGGTAAAAAGAGATACGCCCGCGACGAAACCGCAAAAAGAGCGGTTATATCGTCTGGCAGAGCAGCATAAGATAACTTTGGAGGTCGATGTGGAAAAGCTTACCCGCAGTGAGGCGAGCAGGCTTGCGGATAAGATTCTTGCAAAGTACGGACGATAGAATTACGCAAAGCGGAACGCAGTCCTTCCGCACGGTGGATCAGATCGGCAATTTTGTCATATTCCTTCCGGCCGGCATAGATTTTAGCCAGCGCATAGTAAGTATGGCTGACGTCGGTGCCGATGGAGACGGCATACGCGAGAACCGTTTCCGCATCTTCTGTCAGACCGGATTCCAGAAGCAGATCGGCCCATTGCTGCAGAGTACGTACCAGTACGGTGTAATTCTGATCATACTGGGACAGCGGTGTAATGTTCGCAGTGCCGTATTCCAACTTGAGGTCGGTGTTGGTGAAGCCTGTGAGATTTACGATCGGCTGTGTAGACAGAGAAGTAAGGAGACTACGGTATTCTTCGGCTCTTTCGTTGTCTGGAAGGGCATCCACGGGAAGCTTATCCAGGTGGATTTTTACATAGTCTAGATCATCCAGAGGCTTTTTGCGGACGGAGTTGGCTTTCCGCTCTCTGGCCCAGAACTCTTTTTCCCGGTTTTCCGCGATGCGCTGTTGGCGTTTGGTAGCATGTGCCACTACGGCAATCAGTATGATTAAACTTGCCAAAATCTTTAAACTCATATATAATATCCTTTCAGAGTAAAAGTGATTTTTGAAGCATTTATGGAGGTTTTTACCATGTTTAATATGAATAATAAAAAAGTAAAACAGCGAATCTCCGCAGCTATCATCGTGCTGCTTGTGATTGCTATGATCGTACCTACTATAACATCTATTTTCTACTAATTCAACTGCGGATGGAACAGTAGATGTGCCCGAAGGAAGGGCAGAGGAGTATTATGAATAAGTATCGTAAGGGGTTTTACGGCATTCTGTTATTGACTTTGACAATGCTGTTCGGAATGACAGCGCAGGCCAAGACAGATGATACTATTAAGACAGGAATTTATGCCGGGGATGTGGAACTATCCGGAATGACGGCACAGGAAGCAACAGCGGTTATCGAAGAACATATCGAAAGTCTGAAGGATGTGGAGATCACACTGCTTGCGGCAAATGATCATGATGTGACCACCACAGCCGGAGATCTGGGTGTGACCTGGAAAAATCCTGAGCTGGTGCAGGAAGCATTGGAACTGGGGACACATGGAAATGTCATTGAGCGTTACAAGATCCTGATGGATCTGCAGCATGAAAATTACGTATATCCCATTGAACTGGATTTTGACTTACAGGCGATCAACGATCTGCTGACCAGATGCACTAAGTATGATCAGGAAGCCATCAACGTCTCTCTGAAGCGGGACGGCGGTAAATTTACCGTAGTGGAAGGTCAGACCGGATATGTGTTGGATGTGGAGAAATCTATCGATGCGGTATATGACTATCTGACAGAAGAATGGAATCATGAGGCCTGCAGCATTCCTTTGGAGATCGTAGTGGATGAGCCGAAGGGAAGTGCTGAGGAACTGGCACAGGTAACGGATGTATTGGGAAGCTTTACCACATCTTATAAGACATCCGGATCCTCCAGAAGTGCAAATGTGGCGAACGGCTGCAGTCTGATCAACGGAACGACTCTGTATCCGGGAGAAGAATTTTCTACTTATAAGACGGTATCTCCTTTTTCCGTGGCGAACGGCTATTACATGGCGGGTTCTTATGTCAGCGGAAAAGTGGTAGACAGTCTGGGCGGCGGTATCTGCCAGGTATCCACTACCCTGTACAATGCAGTATTACTTGCGGAGCTGGAAGTAACGGAACGTTATAATCATTCCATGATCGTAGGCTATGTGGATCCTTCCGCAGATGCAGCGATCGCGGAGAGCTCCGGCAAAGATTTTAAGTTTGTAAATAATACAGATGCACCGATCTACATAGAAGGCTATACGCATGACAAGCAGATCACGTTTAACATCTATGGCAAGGAGACCAGAGCTGCCGGACATTCGGTACGTTATGAAAGTGAAGTGCTGGAGACGATCACACCCCCTGCGGATCAGATTTATGCGGATGCCGGTCAACCTATCGGTTATATCGTAACAGAGAGTGCGCATATCGGCTATAAGGCAAGACTGTGGAAGATCACGATGGAAAACGGTGTAGAGGTCAGCAGAGAACAGGTCAACAGCAGTACTTATAAGATGGTGCCCCGCAGTGCCACTGTGGGAACCGCTACCTCGGATCCCCAGGCGTATGAAGAGATCATGGCAGCTATCAGTACAGCGAATATTGACCATGTGAAAAATGTGGCAGCAGCGTTAAATGCAAGAGCAGCAGCGGCTGCTGGGCAGACAGAAATCGTAGACGACTAAAGGTGAGACAATGAACAGCGGTAAGGTATCCGTGAACGTCTTAAAACGTTCCGTTCTCAGACAACTGAAGAATAAAAGGTCGGAAATAGCAAATAGCGCAGGTCTGGGGGCAGACTGCGCTATTTTTGAGCCTTTTTCGGAGGGGCAGCTGGTGACCTGTGTTCAGGAGGGCGTCGTAGAACTTCAGTGTGAGAACGACCTGGCAGAGGCGGAGAGAGAGGATCCATCCGTGATGCCTATGTGTCGTTTTTTCCAGAAATGTGCCAACAATCTGGCAACTGCCGGTGCAGAGCCCGTGGCAGCGGAATTGGTGATCTTCCTGCCGGAGAGCGTGGAAGAACCGGAATTGAAAGCACTGATGTCCGAAGCGGAAGGTATTGCCGCGGAGTTAAACATACAGATTATCGGCGGACAGACCAGAGTAAGTTCCGCGGTACGGCAGCCCCTGGCCACGGTGACCGGATATGGCATCCGCAAGACCGGTGCGGTGCAGATGGATGTGCGGAAGAAGCTGGCGGGACAGGATATTATCATTACGAAATGGATCGGCCTGGAAGGCACCGCGGATCTGGCGGCCCGGAACCAGGAAGAACTCCTGACGAGATACCCGGCGTATCTGGTGGAAGAAGCTGCGGCGTTTGATCGGTATTATTCTATTTTGCCGGAGGCCGCTACCGCCGTGAAGTCCGGCGGTTGTACCATGCATGATGCTTCCGAGGGCGGCATTTTCGCCGGCCTGTGGGAGATGGCAGAGGGTGCAGGTGTTGGACTGACAATAGATATGAAGAAGCTTCCTCTCAGACAGGAGACAGTGGAGGTATGTGAATTCTGTAATGTAAATCCGTATGAACTCAGATCCGGCGGCAGCCTGATCATTGCAAGTCCGGAGGGAACCGCAGTGGTGGAAGCACTGGCGGCAGAGGGAATTCCGGCAGTGATCGTAGGAAGATTTACAGACAGTAATGAACGACTGATCCTGAATGAGGACGAAGTTCGTTATATGGATCGTCCTCAGAGAGATGAGATTTATAAAAGCGTGTAAAATTCTGAATCCACCCCTTATGTAAGGGAAAATGCAATATAAAAGTTATAAAGGAGATAGAGGCATGAGAGAAGAATTATTAGCGATCATAGAGAAGAACAGCAGGATCGATCTGAAGGAACTGGCAGTGATCCTGGGTGTGGAAGAGATCGATGTGGTAAATGAGATTGCAGCACTGGAAGCAGAAGGCGTTATCTGCGGATATCATACCCTGATCAACTGGGAAAAAACAGATATTGAGAAAGTAAGCGCACTGATTGAGGTACGTGTGACTCCCCAGAGAGGACAGGGGTTTGACAGCATTGCCGAGCGTATCTACAAATATCCCGAAGTACGCAGCGTATATCTGATGTCCGGAGCTTATGATCTGATGGTCATTCTGGAAGGCAAGACCCTGCGGGAGGTATCCAATTTTGTATCTGACAAGTTGTCTACACTGGATTCCGTACTTAGCACTGCGACCCATTTCATCCTGAAGAAATACAAGGATCACGGAACCGCATTTTCTGTAAAAAAAGAAGATGAAAGAGAGATGATCACCCCATGAGAAATCCATTAGCTGATAAAGTAGTGGATATCAAACCATCGGGTATCCGCAAATTTTTTGATATTGTAAGTGAGATGCAGGATGCAATCTCTCTCGGTGTGGGAGAACCGGACTTCGACACTCCCTGGCACATCCGGGATGAGGGCATCTATTCCCTGGAAAAGGGAAGAACCTTTTACACCTCCAATGCGGGTCTGAAGGATCTGCGTCAGGAGATCTGCAACACGATCCAGAGAAAACAGGGTGTAACCTATGACTGGCAGCACGAAGTGCTGGTAACGGTCGGTGGTTCCGAGGCTATCGACATCGGACTGCGTGCCATGTGTAATCCGGGAGACGAAGTGCTGATCCCCCAGCCCAGTTATGTATCCTATGAGCCCTGTGCGGTCCTGGCAGGAGCAACGCCGGTGATCATTGATCTGAAGGCGGAGAATGAATTCCGCCTGACTGCAGAGGAACTGGAAGCAGCGATCACGGACAAGACAAAAGTGTTGATCCTTCCTTTCCCGAACAACCCTACCGGTGCCATCATGGAGAAGTCTGATCTGGAAGCCATTGCGAAAGTTATCGAAGAACATGACATTTTTGTTATGTCTGACGAGATCTATTCTGAGCTTACTTATAAAGAGAAGCATGTGTCCATCGTCAGCCTGCCCGGCATGAAGGAGCGTACCATTTACATTAACGGTTTCTCCAAGGCTTATGCCATGACCGGTTGGAGACTGGGCTATTGCTGCGGACCGGCTGCTATCATCCAGCAGATGACCAAGATCCATCAGTTTGCCATTATGTGTGCACCTACCACCAGCCAGTATGCGGCAGTGGAAGCACTGAAAAACGGAGATCCCGACATCGAGGAAATGCGCACGGCCTATAATCAGAGAAGACGCTTTCTGATGAATGCGTTTCGTGAAATGGGACTGGAATGCTTTGAGCCTTACGGCGCATTCTATGTATTCCCCTGCATCAAGGAATTCGGCATGACCAGTGAAGAATTTGCCACCCGTTTCCTGGAGGAGGAAAAAGTGGCTGCTGTACCCGGAACCGCATTCGGTGACAGTGGCGAGGGGTATCTTAGAATCTCCTATGCGTACTCCCTGGAGAAGCTGAAGATTGCTATCGGCAGACTGGGACATTTCGTAGAAAAATTAAGAGCAGAACAAAATAATAAATAGTTACAAGCATTTTTAAGTAACTATCCGGAATCGCAGTCCATAAGCGGTGTCGGATAGTTACTATGCTGTAGAGGATAAATTATGCATATGATATTACACCAGCCTGTACTGGAAAGAGTGCTATTCTTCAATTATTAAACTACTCTTATCGGCAAAATATAAATGAATTTTAAAAGTAAAAAGTTTGAGATATATTGCCGATAGTGATATAATATTTCCGGTGAGCCGTTTTGCGGAGGTTGTGTATGAAATATGTAAATGTAAATGAAATAGCTGCAAAATGGAATTTATCAGAAAGAAGTGTAAGAAATTATTGTGCCCATGGAAAAATTCCGGGTGTAATTCTTGATGGGAAAACATGGAGGATTCCGGAGGATGCCGTAAAGCCGGTCAGAAAGAAACGAGCGGAAAAAATAGCAAATGATCTTTTGACCAGATTAAAAATGGAAAAGGAAGCAGGGATACCGGGAGGAATATATCATAAGGTTCAGATCGAACTGACATATAATTCGAATCATATGGAAGGCAGCCGCTTGACCCATGATCAAACCAGATATATTTTTGAAACGAATACCATTGAAATTCAGGATGAAGTTGTGAATGTGGATGATATTGTTGAAACAGTCAATCATTTCCGATGCATTGATCAAATAATAGAGTTGGCAAACTATAATCTGAGTGAGGCATTTATTAAACAGTTACATTATATTTTGAAATCAGGAACGTCAGATAGCAGAAAAACGTGGTTTGCTGTTGGTGAATATAAACGTTTTGAAAATGAGGTCGGAGGAAGCGCAACAGCAAAGCCCGCCGATGTATCCGGAGAAATGCGGAAATTATTAAGTAGATATAATCTTTCAAAACAAAAGACGTTGAAGGAAATAATACAATTTCATTATGAATTTGAGAAGATACATCCTTTTCAGGATGGAAATGGCCGTGTTGGAAGATTAATTATGTTTAAGGAGTGCCTCCGTAATGGAATTCCCCCTTTTATTATCGAGGATGATATAAAGGAATTCTACTATCGGGGTCTGAAGGAATGGAAGAACGAACAGGGATATCTTATGGATACTTGTCTGACTGCCCAGGATAGATTAAGGTATACATGGATTATTTTGGACTGGAATATAAGGATTAAACAGTCCCTGTTTTTAAAGTGCTTAAACTGGAATTCCGTGTACCGTTTTCTATTCTGCACTGGATAATATCATAAATAGAATTAAGTGATATTTCAACAAAAAGGAGACTTTTCGTGGCACTTTTACATTTTTCAGATATTTTAATAAAGGCTGGACTGGATCCGGCAAGGGTACAGTTGATCCGGCATGCAATGAGTGATAAAGATTTTCGTGCTTGTTACGAAAAGAATATGGTGAAGGAATATACCGGTGAGCAGAAGAAGGATTTTAATAAAGGATATGATTACTGGGCGGTGTTCATAAGTGGGAAAGGGACTAAGGCAAGATTCTACAAACTGTATAGAGTAGGTGCTGCTGTGCCGAGGTGCCCGGAAGTGATGCCGAGAGATTATCCTTGTCCGAAAGCTTTTGAGACTCCTGGGGATTATTATGAACTGGAATATTCAGATATATTAAAAGAGTTTGAAAACAGGTTAATAATTGAATGGGGAGACGCTACCAGAGTATGGCATCAGAAAGGAGTCACAGAAAAAGAAATTGTAGCAATACAGACCAGCCACAATGAGGAATTTGTCGGATATGAAAATGTGATTCTGTCCTATGAAAATTTAAAAGAAGTAGTGGAAAATGATGTGGATTATAAGCTATGGCACACTGCTCTTTCTAATGTCAAAGCGGTGTATTTGATTCTGGATACGAAAAACGGACAGCAATATGTAGGGTCTGCGTATGGAAACAGAGGTTTATTGGAGCGTTGGGAATGTTATGCGGATACTTTTCATGGAAATAATAAACTAATGAGAGAAGTAATCTGTGATCATCCAGATAGATACCAATATTTTCAGTTTTCTATTTTACAGATATTTTCCATGTCCACTCCGGATGATATTATAATAAATGCAGAAAGTTTATGGAAAAGAAAACTGGGTACGAAAGAATATGGCATGAACGCCAACTAACATTGAGGTGAGCTATGGATTATCAGGAAGTACTTAGCCGTTTTACATATGATGACGGAATAGATATCCGGAACCGCATATCGGCAGTAGAAGCCGGTGATTATCGGGAAAATAGGGATATTATCAACGAGATTGTCCTGTGGAAGATGAATCGCAGACCGCAGGTGACAGAGGAATTGATAGATGCCATCTTTTCATTAAAGGAGATCAAAACCCCGTTACAGGTACTGACGGATGAAAAGACAGAGAGGGTTGTAGAAAAATTACTGCAAACGAAGGGAATGCAGCTTCCGATGGCAAGTACGGTATTGCATTTTTATTACCCGGAGATATTCCCCATTATTGATCAGAGGGCGTATCGGGAGCTTTATGCTATGGATTATCCCAAAACGATGACGAAGATCCCCATGCTGACAGAGCTCTATCTCAAGTATATAAAAGATTGTTGGGAGTATCAACAGGAGAAGTGCCCGGAAATTGCATTTTCTCAGATAGATAAAGTCCTGTATCAGTTAGATAAGGAAAAAGGTAATAAAGTAATATATTAATTGAGCAATAGAACGAAAAGGAGAATTATGCATATTATATTACACCAGCCGGAGATCCCGGCAAACACCGGAAATATTGGAAGAACCTGTGTGGCTACCGGCACCAGCCTGCATCTGATCGAGCCGTTAGGCTTCCGTTTAAATGAAAAAGAGATCAAGAGAGCCGGTATGGACTACTGGCAGCATCTGGATATCACCAGGTATATGAATTTTCAGGAATTCCGGGAAATGCATCCCGGAGCGAAGATTTGGATGGCAACCACAAAAGCACACCAGACCTACACCGATGTGAAATTCGGACCGGACGATTACATCATGTTCGGCAAGGAAAGCGCCGGAATCCCCGAAGAGATCCTGATAGAGCATGAAGAGACCTGCATCCGTATCCCTATGCTTCCCGAGATCCGTTCACTGAACCTGTCCAATTCCGTAGCCATTGTGCTCTACGAGGCACTGAGACAGCAGGGATTCGAGAGCATGCAGAGGGATGGAGAGCTGCACCGGCTGCATTGGAAAGAATCGTAAGACTGTAAAAGGAACAATTCTGAGGAAAATTCGGAGGAATGTTCCTTTTTGATTGGAAAAAATGTAGTAAGATATAAAATATGGTCAGAAAAAATGTTGTATATATAATTGATTTGGTCGGAAAAAATGTTGTAAATTATATGATATTGCTCAGAAAAAATGTGATAAACTGTATGTTATAGGAAAGAAGATTGTAACAAAATAAGAACAGAACAGGAGCAGAGAATATATGCAGAGCCATGATACAGCATTTATAGCTCCCGGTGCGGTGGTGCAGGGAGATGTGACGATCGGAGAAAATAGCGGAATCTGGTACAATGCGGTGGTCCGGGGCGACAGGGATTCCATTGTCATCGGCAGAGAGAGCAATATTCAGGATAATGCGGTAGTGCATCTTGGCAGTGGATATCCGGTGGAGATCGGAGATCATGTGACCATAGGACACGGTGCAATCGTTCACGGCTGTAAGATCGGCAACAATACCATGATCGGTATGGGAGCCATCCTGATGAACGGCTGCAAGATTGGGAAAAACTGCATCATCGGTGCCGGAGCGCTGGTGACGCAGAATGTGGAGATTCCGGATAATTCCCTGGTCGTTGGCAATCCCGGAAAAGTAAAACGTGCTGTTACCGAAGAAGAGATCCGGTGGAATCTGGAAAATGCACGTATTTATGTAGAGGAAGCACAAGAAGAGAAAAGAGCACTGTCCTAGCGGAAGTGCTCTTTTGCGAATTCCATATCCTGTACCAGTTCCAGTGTTCCAAGATATTGCTCCTGCTTATCCCGGACAGCGTAATAAGTCACTAAGAATGTCCGGCCGCCCTTGTCCATCCAGACCGGTACCTGGTCCAGATTCCCTGCACGGAATTCTCCGATAATGCGGCGAACCCGTTCTTCGATCTTAGGCGGGTGACAGGTGAAGACCTCCCGGCCCAATGCCATACCGGGACGTTTGAATACCTTGGGGCCTTCGTTGAAGTAGCGATTGATATTATCGATATCTACGAAAGAGATCTCCAAAGGAATCGTATTCAACATGGCGGTCAGCTGTGACAGGGTCAGACTGCCGCCGGGAAGGTGGATTCTGGTCTCACCATCTGCAAAAGCATGTTCCGCAGACATGGTGCCAACCGTAGAGGCAGTGTCAGCCAGATGTGCTTCCGCAGCCTCCCAACTGTCACCCCGGATACCGAAGCATTCCGCATAATCTTTGGCATCCCGGTAGATGTGATACCATTCCTCCTCCGAGAAATTCAGTGCGCAGTTGGGGAAGAGGATATTGGATTCCTTGTAGATCATTTCTTCCATGCGGTTCAATACGGCATTCAAACGTTGTTTCCATGCATCGGTTTCTTTTTGGTGTTTTTGTTTTGCAAGGGCATTCAGTTCATCCCGGATCTCATCATCCACTGTCCACATGACTGCAGAGGGGCCGCTGATCCCATATTGCACCTTCAAATGTGGATAAAGTAAGTCTCCCTTTCTGGCATAGTGGATAGCAATCTGGCGCAGCTCGTCAAGCAGTTCATTGGAAATTCCATTATTTTCCAATGCCTGCCTCGCACGGGCAATCAGCTTTTCCAGTGCTGCATTTTCCAACGTAAAAGTCTGCAGGGGATGTCCGGAGATCTGGATCAGGGCGGCAGCGGCGGAGAGCCGTTGGTCCTTTATGTCTTTAGAGTGTAGTTTCTGGGCAGCTAGAGAAGAGGCTGCTGTTTTTTCGGCATTGGCAATTTTCTCTTCTGTCGTGGAACCATGGAACAGGGCGGAATGCACATCACAGAGCCGCTGCAATTCTTCGATGGAAGTACCCTCCCGTAGCAGCTCCTGTTCGGCCTGCATAATTGCGGAAGGATCCACATCCTTACATTCCCGGACGAAATCCGCCTGGACACTTTCCAGAGCTTCTCCGTGATTCAAACGTTGTAAGTAAGACTTAATCTGATCTTTCATATAAAAATTCCTCCGGAACCAGTATGCCCCGGAGGAAAGTTTGTTATTCTTTTATTTTTATGATTAATCATCGTAGTGTGTTTTGATAAATTCGCAATCCACTACCAACACATAGAAAACCGAGCCATAATGTTCACTCTCCACGATACGCCCATAATCCAGAACCGTCTTATAAGTTCCATCTTTGACAGCAAGTCGGTATTTGACATAATCATTGTATCCGTTCATGCCGGATTCTATCTGTTGCCAGATGCTTTCTTCTACCTGTGTCAGATCTTCAGGATGCACCAGATTACGGAATTGATGTTTCGTAAAATGCATAAAATCATCCAGATCCGTACATCCTGTCAGCTGAAGCATTTCCTGATTAGCATACAGGATGCGTTCATTCTCCTTTTCGGCCCGGTAGATGAAAAAGGCACCCGGCAGGTTGTCAGAAATATCCGATAATGAAAAACCAAGCTGTGTCCGTTTCGAATTGTGGAAATCCGACCGGTAGGCCAGAGCACCATGTTTTCCCTGTAATTTTACCTCATAGAGTGCAATGTCGGCATAACGGAGAATGTCAGAGACTTTTTCTGCGTTGGCGGGGTATTCCGCATAGCCCAGGGAAGTGCTGTAATTGTGTTCGACGCCTTTGGCTGAAAAAGAGCGGGAAGCCTTACTGAAAGCGTCTATCATTGGGGCAGCCTCTTCTGCACTGCAATCTTTCAGGATAATACAGAACTCATCACCGCCATTTCTGGCAATAATGGAATTATCCGGAAAAGCCTGCACTAAGGATTGTGAAAGCTGCAATAGAACCTGATCACCGATAGTATGACCATAGACATCATTGATGAATTTGAAATTATCCACGTCAAGTAATATACCGACACAGTTTTTCTGCTTGTTTCCCTCCAGATACTTCTCCAGCTGCAAATTAAATCCGTTACGATTTAAGAGACCGGTCATAGAATCCGTCAGAGAGAGTCTGCGAAATTTTTTGCGCTGCTCGTCAACGAATAGTATAGATATCGTTAGAACCACCAGTAGTAGGATCACTGCAATGCCACATAATACTATCAGTTGTAAAAGTGTGCCATTCTTCCAGCCACCGGTGGGCATGATTTCCAGCCTCCAGTTACATCCACCCAGAGTAAAATCATAAGAGACGGGATCCATCAGAGTCTCCTCCGACTGGTCTACCACGGTATATTCATCGGTCAGAGGTGAGATGGTCTTCGATAGCCGGTATTGATAACCGAAATTGGTTAAGGCATTAGCGGAATGCTGAAAAATATCAGGAACCTTGATGATAACCATAGTCATGCCCCAAAAATAGGGAGTTCCCTTCTCATCCTGTAAAAAAACTGGATTACGGATCGAAAGGACGTGTCCTCCCTGCTCCAGCTCGAAAGGACCATGTATGATAAGCACATCATTAGCAATGCTGTAATTTACGGTCTCTCCGCGGTATTTGTCATGGATCAGGTCTATTTTACCTGCTTCGTTGCCTTCGGCGGGATAGATATCTGTTACGATGCCCCCGGGAGCCACTTGGATGCTCCGGACGTAATCTGCCATCATTCTGTCCGCAATGATATCAAATTTGTCGATTCTGCCGTCCGTACTGATCAGAATCTGCTCCAGTGTATCCGTGATATTGATACCGGCATTCAGATCTGCGATCATGCTATCACCGTAGGTTACAGCGTTCAGTTCTGCAAGAGTGCGGAGATGTCTGGAGTCGGCCTGCTGTACCGCATGAGCGATCATATATAAGGCAATGCTGCCGATAAGAAGTACCCATAACGGCAATAGCCATTTGGTATGAGAAAATTTAATTTTCTTCCGTGTCATAGTGCTATGCTTCCTTCGTATGTGTTGGCAAAATGATTTAAATTTAATTATAGCATTTTCAAGTTTTTTTGTATAGATACGAAGAGTCATTTCATCCTGCGATGAAAATGCCAAAAACACCGGGCTTCTGATTTGGTACACGGGATCACTGGGGACGGAGAACTGGAGAAATACCACGATGTTGCTTTAGGTGAGTATTCTTTATTTTTAATAGATCAGATTTTTATAGCTGCCAATATACTGTCTGCGATAACGGCCCGGAGAGATACTTTTATAGCGGCGGAAAATGCGGTTAAAATAGCTTAAGTCGTGGAAACCGCAAGAATACGCAATTTCTGTGATACTATCGGAAGAAGTGCACAGAAGCTCACAGGCACATTCTACCCGGTAATAATTCAGATAATCAATGGGCGATTTGCCAATGATCGAGTGAAACACACGGCAAAAATGTTCCGGAGAGAGCTGCAGTACTTTTGCAAGGTCCGAAAGACTTAACTGTGAGGCATAATTTCTGCGGATATAATCCAGTACCTGCTTGATCTGGTCAGAATCCTGGACAAAATGTCTGGAAGAGGGAGTCAGTACCGTAAATAAATGTTCCCGGAGAATCTGTCCCAGCAGTTGCCACAGCATTCCTATGGTGAAAAATTCATAGCCGTTATTTTTATCTTTCATTGCAGCAAACAGGTCAGAGATGATCTGACCGCAGGGAGTGCCTGCCGGATACAGAACATTGATCTGGGTCTCAGGAGAAAAGAGCCCGGCATATTTCTGCTGAAACAGTCCTCCGTAATTTTTGATAAGATGGTTCAGATCAAATACCAGACATTCATAGACGCAGTCTTTGGGGATTCCGCCATGTACGGCTCCGGAGGAAAGAAAGGCGGAAACCCCAGGATGCAGTGTGTAAGACTGCCCATCTGTCAACAACGTAAATTCCCCTTGCAGAACCAGTAGAAGTTCGCATTCCATATGCCAGTGGAAGGGCATTTCGTAACGGGGATGCAGCATATCAACATAATAGAGTTCTAACGGAAAGTCAGAAGTTCCTCTCGTCGTATTCTCATGGGAAGCCAGATATCTCATCATTCTATCCTTTCATAAAAGAACCGTACTATTTAAAATCCCATTCGTAAAACTGCTCTTTCAGGTCTTTTCTTTTACAAATATGGTCACAGAATATCAATATTGTCCAATATGTAATCATTATAAACAACGACACCACAAAAATGCAACAGTATAATACAAGTAACCAAATATAATACGAGGAGGTATGGACATGGAAATCACAGGGATAAAAGATCAGATCTGCGATGTCTGTCACAAAATGTGGCAACTGGGATGGGTTGCGGCCAATGATGGCAATGTGTCTGTCAGACTGGACGATGGAACCTACCTGGCAACACCAACAGGGATGAGTAAGAGTTTCATCACCTCGGACAAACTGCTCCGGATCGATGCTGCCGGTAATGTTTTGGAGGGCTCGGAAGGACTGCGGCCGTCCAGCGAGATAAAGATGCATCTAAGATGCTATGAAAAGAGGGAGGATGTATGCGCAGTCGTACATGCACATCCTCCGGCAGCTACCGGATTTGCCGTGGCACATCGTCCGATGGACATGTACAACATGATCGAGGATGTCGCAGCCATCGGTGCGGTTCCGCTGACACCATATGGTACACCGAGCACGACAGAGGTTCCAGATGCCATTGAGCCTTATTTGCAGGAACATGATGTAATGCTGCTTGAGAATCACGGGGCATTGACAGTGGGAAGTGATGTGATCACCGCTTATTACCGTATGGAAAGTCTGGAACTGTGGGCGAAGATCACGATCAACGCAATCCTTCTGGGAGGAAGCTATGACATTGACCGGAAAAATATCGACAAACTGATCAACCTGCGATCTTATTATCACATAACGGGAAAACATCCGGGATACAAGAAATTTAAGCATCCGCAGGATGGAACTCCTACGGACAGATAGGAGAAAGGAGTAAAGGATGGCTGCTTTTACGACAGTGCTTGCTTTTGACCTTGGAGCTTCCACCGGCCGTGCCATTCGTGCGGTCTATGACGGTGAGAGACTGAAATGGAAGGAGATCCACCGGTTCGATAATATACCGGCAGTAGAGAACGGACATCTTCGCTGGAATATGGAGGCGCTGCTTGGGGAGATCCGTATTGCCATACAAAAGGCGGGAAAGACCGACAGTCTTGCTTTTGATACTTGGGGAGTGGATTTTGGATTGTTGGATGCGGATGGAAAATTACTGGAGGATCCTGTTCATTACCGGGACGAGCGGACGAAGGACTGGCCCCAGCGTGTCGCACAGAAAATAGAACTTCACAGCCTGTATGTCAGAACTGGCAATCAGATTCTGGCAATCAATACACTGTTCCAGTTGCTGGCATTACAAGAGGAACAGCCAGATCTGTTAAGACGAGCAAAGCATCTGCTGTTCATCCCGGATCTGCTGGCGGCAATGCTGGGAGCGGATCTGACCTGGGAACGATCCATTGCTTCCACCAGTCAGATGTGGAATCCTGTTGCCGGAACCTGGGATTTGGAACTGCTGAGACAGATGGGAATGGATCCGGGATTATTCGGAGCCATGACAGACAGTGGTAGCATTATCGGAGCATTGCCGGATAGCACGAAGATCATCGCAGTGGCAGGACATGATACCCAGTGCGCAGTGGCGGCCATGCCTGTGGAAGAGGGAGAAAGCGCAGCGTTTCTCTCCTGTGGCACCTGGAGCCTGATCGGCTGTGAACTGGAGACACCGATCCTGACGAAGGAGAGCTGCGACAGCGGCCTGTCCAATGAATACGGAGCCAATGGTAGGATTAACTATCTGAAAAACATTATCGGATTGTGGCTGATCCAGGAGAGCCGGAGAGAATATGCCAGACAGGGAGAGGAGTATAGCTTCGGAGAACTGGCGAAGCTGGCGGACGAAGCAGAGGCTTTTCACTGCTTTATTGATCCGGATGCACAGGAATTCGTGGCACCCGGAAACATTCCGGAAAGAATACAAAAGTTCTGCCGTAGAACCGGTCAGCCGGTGCCGGAGACAGTGGGAGAGACAGTGCGGTGCATTTACGAAAGTCTGGCGCTGAAATATCGATATGCTCTGGAGCAACTGGAAGGGATGACGGGCAAAAACTTCACAATATTGCATATCCTCGGTGGCGGAGCAAATGCAGGACTGCTCTGTCAGATGACGGCAGATGCCTGCAGACTTATGGTAAAAGCCGGCCCGGTGGAAGCGACGGCTCTCGGGAATATTCTTATTCAGTTGAAGGCACTGCATGCCATACATGATATCGACAAGGGCAGACGCCTGATTGCCGTGACAGAGAAAATAACAGAATATGCACCACAAAACAGAAAAAAAGACGCATGGGAAAATGCGTATCACAGATTTGTTACCATGATGCAAATGGAGAAAGAGAGGTAATTATGAGATACCCTAAGATTGGAATTCGCCCGGTAATCGATGGACGTTGGGGTGGCGTTCGTGAAAGCCTGGAGAATCAGACCTGTGAAATGGCAAAAATTGCCGCAAAACTGATCTCTGAGAATTTGAAGTATCCGGATGGAACACCGGTACAATGTGTGATCGGCTGTACCACTATCGGAGGAGGTGCGGAGGCGGCCCGGGTGGCAGAACAGTTTCAGATGGAAAATGTAGTAGCAACCTTGTCTGTGACGCCCTGTTGGTGTTACGGAACAGAGACTTTCGATATGGATCCGAACACCATCAAAGCTGTCTGGGGATTCAACGGAACGGAGCGCCCAGGTGCGGTGTATCTGGCAGCAGTTATGGCGGCACATGCACAGCGTGGGCTTCCGGCTTTTTCCATCTATGGACATGATGTGCAGGATGCAAAGGATACGACAATTCCCGCAGATGTGTTGGAGAAAATCTTACGTTTCGCCAGGGGAGCTGTGGCCGTAGGCTGGATGACAAATAAGGCATATGTCAATATTGGAGCGGTAGCCATGGGCATTGCAGGCAGCTTTTGTGATCCGGATGTGCTACAGAAATATTTCGGGATCCGTGCGGAATGGGTAGATGAAGTGGAAATTCTCCGTCGTATTGCCATCGGCATCTATGATCCGGAGGAATATGAGAAGGCATTACAGTGGGTGAAAGCAAACTGCAGGGAAGGGTTCGACAAAAATCTTGGAAAAGATCTGCCGAAAGTCATCACAAAGTCAAAAATCATTCCTGCGGAAAAAGACTGGGAGTTTATTGTGAAGATGACACTGATTATCCGGGATATTTTGTTCGGCAATTCACGACTGGACGAGCTTGGCTGGCATGAGGAGGCTTTGGGGCATAATGCTGTGGCCGGAGGTTTCCAGGGACAGAGACAGTGGACGGACTGGTTGCCGAATGCAGACTTTACGGAAGCAATCCTTGCTTCTACTTTCGACTGGAATGGTCCCAAGGCACCGACTCCTTTTGCAACGGAGAATGATACCTGCAATGGTATTTCGATGCTGTTGGGACACCTGATTTCGGGAACGGCTCCCTGCTTCCATGATGTCCGTACCTACTGGAGCCCGGAGGCTTGTGAACGTGTGACAGGTCAGAAGCCGGACGGCGTGGCGGCAAACGGATTTATTCATCTGATCAATTCCGGTGCAACGGCGTTGGACGGGACTGGAGCGTGTGTGGACGAACAGGGCGACCATGTCATGAAACCTTTCTGGAAGATGACAGAGGAGGATATCCGGGAATGTCTGGATGTTACCGACTGGTGCAGGGCAGATTATGAATATTTCCGGGGTGGTGGATATTCCAGCCACTTTCGGTGTATTGCACAGATGCCTGTAACTATGCTAAGATTAAATATTATAGAGGGAATAGGGCCTGTATTGCAGATTGCCGAAGGATGGACAGCAAAATTGCCGGAAGTGATTCATCATGCGATTGATAAGAGAACAGATCCTACCTGGCCGACCACCTGGTTTTGCCCAAGACTGACCGGTGAGGGCGCTTTTACTGACGTATATAGTGTTATGGCAAACTGGGGGGCAAATCATGGCGTGACCGTATATGGACATGTGGGTGCAGACCTGATCACATTGTCCAGCATGTTGCGGATCCCGGTGACCATGCATAATGTGGACCGGGACAAGATCTATCGTCCTCATGCATGGTCAAGCTTCGGAACACAGGATACACAGGCGGCGGATTATGCGGCATGCAGGCAGTATGGCCCTTTGTATCGATAAAATCACAGGAATCAGAGAGAGGAATCCTATGGGGAATTGTCTGAAGGTAGGTATTTTAGGTGCCGGAAATATTGCTGGATCCATGGCAGAAGCGCTGAATGAGCTGCAGAGGGAGGGAAAAGCCTGTGCTTATGCTGTGGCATCCCGTTCGCAGGAGAAGGCATTGGAGTTCGCACGAAAATGGAATATCACAAGAGCATACAGCAGTTACGAGGAACTGGCATCGGATCCGGAAGTGGACCTGATCTATATAGCAACACCACATTCTCTGCATTATGAGCAGGCAAAGCTCTGTATGGAACATGGCAAAAATGTTCTGGTAGAGAAGGCGTTTACAGCCAATGCAAGACAGGCTGAGGAATTATTTGCAATGGCAGAGGAAAAGAAGGTCTTTATTACAGAGGCAATCTGGACACGATATATGCCAAGCCGTGAGATCATAACTGGGTTGCTCAGGGAAGGGGTGATAGGTACACCGCAGATTTTGGAAGCGGAATTTTCCGTACAAAATTATGAAAATCCCAGGATGCATGATCCGATGCTGTGCGGAGGAGCACTATTGGATCTTGGAGTGTATGTACTGACAACGGCTTCCATGTATTTTGGAGATCATATTGTGAAGACGCAATCTTCCTGTGAGAAGTATCCGACCGGAGTAGATGCTGCAGATGAAATCCAGCTGACCTATGCGGATGGCAGTGCTGCGCAACTGCGCTGTTCCATGGTGGATAAAAAGAAAAACTGTGTAAAAATCTGTGGAACGAAAGGGTATATTTCCTGGGAGAGCAATAACAATCCCAGAAACCTGGAACTGCATGGCCCGGGAGGAATGCTGATTCGTAAAATCACGATTCCCACGCAGATCAATGGCTATGAATATGAAGTGCTGGTATGCCGGGAGGCAATCAGGAACGGGCAAAGAGAGTGTGAGAAAATGCCTCATGCGGAGACTCTTACGATCATGAAGCAGATGGATGAACTTCGGGCACAGTGGGGTGTGAAATACCCATATGATGAATAACGACAGATGCAAAAGAGCGGATCATCAGGATCCGCTCTTTTGACAGCTACAGAGTATAGGCAATATTACTTCTGTTAAACAAATAACGAAGCGTACTTCTTTTTACAGAATCTAAAAATAAGTGAGTTTTTCGGCAAAACAAAAAAACAAAGTGCCTTTTTGCGAACCTGAGCGTCTCATACCTTTTGGCAAAATCCGTTATAATGAACTCATCAAGCAAACACATAAATGTGATTGAAGGAGGGTACTAAATGAAGAAGTTAAAATTAACAGCATTACTCGTAACTATGGCAATGACAGCGTCTCTTGCAGGATGCGGCAACAGCGCTTCCGAAGAGATGACAGACGGCACACAGTCATCTCAGGCGACAGCCACGCAGGAAGCTGCTGGTACGGAAACAGCAGAGAACCATGATCCCGTAACTTTGCGCTTCATGTGGTGGGGCGGTGATGAGAGAGCGCAGGCAACACTGGATGTGATCGACAAGTTCGAGCAGGAATATCCCTGGATCACGATAGAAGCGGAGTACGGCAGCAGTGATGGTTATCAGGAAAAGCTGACAGCACAGTTGGTATCCGGTACGGTAGCTGACATTTTCCAGATGGGAACCGGTTGGATGCCCGGCTATGTAGAATCCAATGCAGGATACTTTGCAGACTTCAAAGATTTCTCAGATGTCTTTGATCTGTCTACCTTCGAAGAATCTATTTTAAAGAACAACGGACAGTTCGACGGACATCAGTATGGTGTACCGACCGGTATTTCCGGACATGCACTGATCTACAACAAGAAGGTAGCTGATGAGATCGGCGTTGACTTCAGTAGTGATTATACTTGGGACGATATTGTAGAAATGGGCAAGAAGGTCAAGGAGTATGACAAGGATATGTATCTGCTGACCATGGGAAGTTCTGAGCTGAATACCATGATCGTCCGCCCTTACTTACAGCAGTTGACCGGCAGCACAGTTCTGGTAAATGAGACCAAGAAGAGAGGTTTCGAGGAAAAAGATCTGGTGGAGGTACTGAACTACATTAAGGCATTGTATGATGAAGGCGTTGCATCACCTATGTCTACTGTTATCGCATACGGCGCAGATCTGGGAACAGATCCTAACTGGATCAACCAGAAATATGTGGCAGCATTCGGATACTCCTCTACAGTAGAGACTTTGCAGGCAGCATGTCCCGATGGAAACTTTGCGGCAGGCAAGCTTCCAGTTATGACAAATGCCAAAGATGAAGGCTGGTACTGCAATGCACCTCAGTATATGTGTGTCAGCGGTGCGAGCGAACATCAGGAAGAAGCCATGATGTTCTTAAACTACTTCTACAACAATGCAGATGCAGCCAAGATCCTGAAGACAGTCCGTTCCGTACCTCCTACCAGTGTAGGGCAGGAAGCATGTACAGAACTGGGCATTCTGGAAGGCATCACCAAGGATAGCGTGGATATTATCCAGACCTATACAGGAACCAATGATCTGGGGCTGACCATAGAGGAAGAAATAACGGCGATTCTGCAGGATGCAGCTACTCAGGTTGCTTACGGACAGGGTACTCCTGAAGACGTTGCCAAGTCAACAATCAGCCTTCTGGACAATTATCTGTCATCCAAGTAATCCCGGATCAGTTTCGGATTCGTACTACACAGAAATGATACTGGGGTATCCTGAAGGATTTCGGGATACCTCAGACATTTACGAGGCGGAGGTACTCTACATGACACCGAAAAAGAAAAAAATAAAAAGGAAGCAGTGGATCGGACTGGTATTCATTGCCCCCTGGCTGATCGGATTGATCGGACTGCAGGTATATCCTTTTGTTGCATCCCTGTTCTATTTGCTTATGTGTGATAAAGAAGTAATAGAAGTGTAAAAAATTTTGCCGTTCCTATCCGGCACATGAGGTATGTCGGATAGGTCGGGCGGTTAGGTGTCGGGCAATTCTACCTTGCCGACAAAAGAATAATAGATTTCAATTTCCTGTCTGCGTAACTTGCCCCGGCGTTTCCCGTCAAGGGCAACGCTTTCATGGACAACGATTTTCTCCACAAACTCCCGCAGCAGAGTAGGGGTAAGTTCTTCAATGGTGGTGTGCCTGCGTACCACGTTCATAAACTTTTCAGCGTTTTCGGTGGCTTCCTGCACTTTGGAAAGTTCTTCCCGCAGTTTGGCGGCACGTTCTTTCAGTTCTTTCTGCTCGGCTTCATAGTCTGCCGACAGCTCTGTGAAACGCTCGTCCGATATGCGCCCGGTCACGCTGTCCTCATACAGCCGTTTGAAGATAGCAGAAAGTTCGCTGATACGCTTTTCAGCCGTTTCCAGTTCCTTTTTCTTGGCGGCGTTCCTGCGTCTGTCCCCGTCCTCATTCTGTTCAATCAAGAGCTTCATAAACCGGGCTTCATGCTTTGCCGCATAGCTGGTAACTTTCCGCAGATTGGAGAGTACACCGGCAGTCAAGAGGTCGGTGCGGATAAAGTGCGCCGTACAGTCGGCGGTGCGCTTCTTGTAGCTGCCGCAGATATAACAGTCCTGCTTGCGCTTGTCCGTCTGATACCGCTGCTGGTACATGACGCTGCCGCAGTCGGCACAAAAGAGTATGCCGGAGAACAAGCCCACTTCGTCATAACGGTTGGGGCGTTTGCGCTACTTGCGTAACTCCTGCACCCGTTCCCACGTTTCCCGGTCAATGATAGGCTCATGGTGGTTCTCAAAAACTGCCTGTTTTTCCGGGGGATTTTCTATGCTGTGTTTCAGCTTGTAGGACGGTTTCTCGGTCTTAAAGTTTACCAGACAGCCCGTATATTCCCGGTTTTCCAGCAGATGAACCACTGTATTTGTCGCCCACTTGCACTCATAGCCGGGGTGGTAGCGGCGGGTGCTTCCCGTCCTGCGGTATTCCAGTGTCCCCGGCGTGGGGATTTGCTGCTCGGTCAGCATACGGGCTATCTTGGTCGGACCGTTCCCGGCAAGGCAAAGGCTGTAAATCTGCCGTACCACCGGGGCGGCTTCCTCGTCAATGATAAAGTTTTCGTCCTCGTCCATGAGGTAGCCATAGACAGGCTTGCTTGTGATGGGCTTGCCGCTCATGCCCTTAGAGCGTTTTACTGCCTTGATTTTCTTGCTCGTATCTCTCACCAGCCATTCGTTAAAGATGTTCCGCAGAGGGGCAAAGTCATTTTCCCCCTGTGCGCTGTCAACGCCGTCATTGATAGCAATAAAACGGACGTTTTTCTGTGGGAAAATCATTTCGGTGTACATTCCCACTTGTAAGTAGTTTCGCCCTAACCTCGACATATCCTTGACGATAACTGTCCCGACTTTCCCGGCTTCAATGTCTGCAAGCATGGCTTGAAATCCGGGTCTTTGAAAGTTTGCACCGGAATAACCGTCATCGGTGTACCAGCGCAGATTGGAAAATCCATTCTGTTTGGCATAGGTTTCCAAAATCCGCTTTTGGTTGGAAATGGAATTGCTCTCGCCTTGCAGTTCGTCCTCATGGGAAAGTCTTGGGTAAAGGGCGGTAATGAGTTGCTGGGTGGTCTGTCTTAACATAAATTCCTCCGTTTCCGACAGCCAGCCCCACTATTCCGTACCTTGATTGTACCACATGGGGCGGCTGTCTGTATAGCGGCAAAAGCGTCAAATCTGCTTCTTTACAGTCGGTAAAAATGGCGGTTTTTCAATTAGGCTTCTCGCAGCTCAAATATCCGGCGGCGGCTTCTGCTTCCAGCACTTTCATCATCTTGTCAGCGGCGGTGTCGGTCGCCCCCTCCTTGAAAAAGCCGGACACCACAAGGATTGTGTTGCCTATCCTTGTTTCGGTCACGCAGTCCGGGCGGCGGGCAGGGCGTTTGTTTCTTTGGGTGTCGGTCATAGGCAAATCTCCTTTCCGGCAAGCAGCCGTTTCAGCCGTTCCATTTTCCCCTGTGCGGCGGCTTTCCTCAAATTCTCCCCGGTAAAGCAGAGGGGGGAACACATTTCAAGCAGCCGGTCATAAATCCGGGCGTGGGCGGTGTCCTCCGGGTGCTGCAATTCCTCCAGCGTGAGGTTGGTCGTCACAATCAGCGGCTTCCTGCTCCGGTAGCGGCTGTCAATCACGTTATAGACCTGTTCCAGTCCGTATTCTGTGCCACGCTCTATTCCAAAATCGTCAATGATGAGCAGGGGGAAGCTGCAAAGCCGGGAAATATATTCATTCCTGCCCGCAAAGCTGGCGGTAAGGTCGTTGAGTATCGCTGCAAAGTTTGTCATGCACACCGGGACTTCCTGCTCCATGAGGGCATTTGCAATACACCCGGCAAAATAGCTTTTTCCAGTGCCTACCTTTCCCCACAAGAGCAGCCCGTAGTTCCCGTCCTTTATCTGCTCCCAGCGTGCCACATATCCGGCGGCGTTTTTCATCTGCGGGCAGCTTCCGTTATCGTTGGCAAGTGTCCAGTCCTGCATGGTCTTGTCGGTAAATCCCTGCCGTTTCAGTCGTTCCACCGTTTCAAGGTGGCTGCGCTGCTTTTCGGCAGCTTCCCGTTCCTTGCGGGCTGCCCGCTGGCAGTCGCACTCTGACGGGTGGCGGTCACGCCCGAAAAAGGTCTTGCCCTCCGGGAAATAGGCTTCTTTGGGCTTGTGGCATTTGCCGCAGTATAACAGCCCGTCCTCCCCGGTGTAATCCTCCGGTGTGACAGTGGTATCAGTCATAGGCAGTATGGTGTTGTGGATTGTATCGGTCATAGGCTTTCTCCCTCCTTGAATGAATAGTCCGGTATGCCTTTCTTGGGCTTCCCTTTGGCGGCGTCCTCCTGCGCCCACTTGTAAATGGTGGCTGCATGGCTTTTATACCGCTTCCCGGTAGAAGCGATATGGCAGGATAGGCGGTCAAGGTAATACTCCCACTTGCCGGGAAAGTCCTTTTCCAGTCCCAAAAGGTCTGCGTCAGAAAGGAATACATTTTTATATCTGCCATAAGCGGCAGGGGGCTGCCCCTCACTCGCTCTTTTTGTTTGGCTCTCTATTAGGTTGTTTATATTAGTTTGGTTAGGGGACGGTTTTCCGACCGTCATAAGGTCAGTTTTCCGGCTGTCAGTTGGTCGGTTTCCTGCCCTTATGAGGGTCGGTTTTCCGTCCGTCAGTTGGTCGGGAAACTGTACCACTGGGGCAGGCACTTTCACATACAGACGGTTGGCGCAAGAGAAGCCCGTCCGCCTGCGCTCCAACAGCCCCGCAGCGTCCAGTTCGTTCAGTGCCCCCTTTATGGTGGTGCTGCCTTTTTTCATCACTTCCGCCATTTCCGCTATGGGGTAGACAATGTATGTCCGCCCCTCGCTGTCCTGCCAGCCGTTCTTCTGTGAAAGGGTGGAACGGTCTAACAGCAGCGAATATAACTCTCTTGCGGTATGGGATAGGTCTGTTTCCAGCAGGAAACGGGGGTAAGGCAGGTAAGCGGGCAGCTCCGTTCCTGCGGTCATATAATCGGCGATAGGGTTCACCTCCTTGTGGTGTCTGTCTGTGGGTTCTGTTACGCTTTTAGGGGGCGTTTTTAAGGGAAAAGGATAAATGTATCACGCACCCTTTGACACCCTCCAAAAAAGCCTTGATTTATGCGGGTTTGAAATGCCCTAAAGCGTGACATTTCCCCCTTTGTTTCCGCTTCCGTTTGGCGGCATTTATCCGCTTCATGCGTCCGGCGCAGTCCGGGCAGTATTTCCCCCGGTTGGACTTGGGGAAGAAGAACGCCCCGCAGACAGCGCAGCGTTTCCGGCTTTCCCGGCGCAAAAGGGCGGCTTCCAGTGCTTCATCAAGGGGCAGGACAGCGGCAGTAAACCAGCGGCAGAGCAGCGAATAGCTGATACTCTGCACACACACGCAAGGCTCACTGTCCTCCAACAGCAGGCAGTTCCCGCTGTCATAGTTGCAGCACTCATGCACAAGGCGGCGGGCTGCCCGGTACTGGCGGTAGTCCATGCGGGGGATATTACCGTTCATGGCTCTGCTCCTTTCTGCGCTGCGGCTCGCTCCGGCGTAAAATCTGGTCGATATTGCCCTTGACCGTCTACTTTTCGGATTTCCTCCCACTGAAAGGTTCTGGACTTGCGAAAGGGCTTTTCAATCCGGACTTCCCTGCTGTTAAAATAAACGCAGTCCCGACCTGCCACATTCCCGCTGAAAATCAGAAGCATGCAGATCAAGATTGAGGTTATGACGAGCAGGCTCCACATCTGCCGCGCTTCTGCAGGTGCGCCGTCTTTTATGTAAAGTACGAGGAAAAAGGCAACAAAAAGAAGTTGGAATACGCCTACTGCATAAGCGACATACCGTCGTCCTGGCGGCTGGCATAAGATTGCCATCCCTTTGGGGATACGCGCTATCTGCCGTCGGTTTCTTCCTGTGATCAGATAAATGATTTTTGTAGTCAATAGCAAAACCAGCGAAAAGATCAATTTCTCCATGCTTTTTATTCCATCCTTATCAATCTATATTTGGTATAGAACATGTACTTACTCCTGTCTTTAAAATGTATGTCATCTAATTATCTCAAAGTGCGAATTTGCCCTTTTACTTTACTCTTTGAACCACTTTTAATAAGCAATCCTAAAATAATCCAAATACTCCTTATACTTGTCCTGCGCAGTCAGGCAGGTATCTGTCAGATAGCCTTTTTCGTTGTCCCATTCCTTCAATCCACGATAATAGGACAGCTTCAAATTATCCTCAATGATAAACGGAACGATATTGTATTTCAGGCACTCCTTAAACATGATCAATCTGCCCACACGGCCATTGCCGTTCTGGAACGGATGGGTACTGTTGGTTGCGGTATTGTTCATTCAAAATCCTCCTGTAAATGAAAAATGCCCGGTGACTGTTCATCATCGGGCGGT
>ENA-USYP01000799-USYP01000799.1-human-gut-metagenome-genome-assembly--contig:-NODE-799-length-28040-cov-5.557058_pt1 | contig 28040 bp, 19 predicted proteins | sample MGYA00250065_ERZ773512 | MGnify/ENA primary metagenome ERZ773512 (study PRJEB29103, sample SAMN06112003) | human gut metagenome | biome: human gut; feature: ankylosing spondylitis patient; material... | reverse complement strand
TCTTTCTTCCTATTCGTTAAATTTTTGAATCTGCTCTTCCAGAAAAGCCGGATCATCAAAGTAATTGATCTTCATGGGCCCTGTTTTAGAAAAGGCCGGGGACTTGGCTGCCATGCTTACAAGTTTGGAGCCGCATGATGTTCTCTTCATTGACGAAATCCATCGTCTCTCGCCGGTCGTCGAAGAAATTCTTTATCCGGCCTTAGAGGACTTCAAGCTCGACATCATGATCGGCGAAGGCCCTGCTGCCCGTTCGATCAAAATCGATCTTCCGCATTTCACGCTTGTGGGTGCCACGACACGTGCAGGTTCATTGACCAAACCGCTGCAGGATCGTTTCGGTATTCGTGCCCAGCTTCAGTACTACTCGCCTGAAGACCTGACAACCATTGTGCTGCGCTCCATGCACCTGCTAAATATGCCGGCAGATAAAGGCGCAGCCGGTGAGATTGCACGCCGCTCCCGCGGTACACCTCGAATCGCAAACAGATTGCTTCGACGTATTCGCGACTTTTCCGAAGTCCGTCATCAGGGTCAATTGTCCGAACAAATCGCAAAAGACGCCCTTACCATGCTAGAAGTCGATCCGATCGGCTTAGACAGCCTCGACTGCCAATTCCTGCTTGCGATCATTGAAAAATTCCAAGGCGGTCCCGTCGGTATCGAAAACCTGGCTTCCGCTGTCGGTGAGGAGTCTGATACGCTTCAAGATATGGTCGAGCCTTATCTGATCAAAGAAGGTTTTGTTCAGAGGACACCAAGGGGACGCGTGGCGACACCGCGCGCATACAGCCATTTCGGGCTCGATAGAAAACATAAAGATTTGGGATTTTTATTCGATGACGACCAATATTAGTTCTTACAACTTGTCCGAGCGTCAGGTGCAGCTGGACTTGTCCGTTCTTCCCTACGATTTTGAAGAGAACGTCAAGACATTGAGCGAACAAGCGCGTCAGGCCTGGAACGACGTTCAAGATTTGGAAGCTTCTGCCTGCCCTGACAATAAGGCTCAAATCACGATCACGATGCACCCGTCCTTTGCTTCTCAGATTTACTTCCCTGAGGAGTTTTTGCTTGTCATGGGATTGGACTGCGTCGGCGTACGTCAGGTTCAGTGCTTCCCGCGCGACACTTCAAGCTGCGATACTGAAGACGGAGAAATTACCGTTGCGCTCGTCTGCGTCGGAAAGAGACAGGACATCCAGGCCATTCCCGGCAAACTGGAAAAAGTTGTCTCAGACACACTCGTCGGAAAACAGATTCGAACCATTGAAAGTATTGAAGCCGTCTCTATCTATGACCGCTTGGATATTCCCAACGATTACTTCGAGGACCATTTCTTAGTCGGTGTTTATGTGACGTCCGGAAAAACAATCGAAGAATCCAAGGAAGACTTTAAAAATTACGCTCAGAAAAACGATCTTGAAGTACACCCCAACTTCTTAGTCGACAAGGACGGTGTCTTCTATGTGCTTCTGCGCGGTGCCCGCTACAAACTCGATGCTATCGGCGACTACGCCTACACCTTCTGTGTACGTGTCCCGCCGCTGAAAAAAGCCTGACTCAGCGCCACACAACTAAACTAAAACGTCGGCTTTTCCTTTTAGGAGGGTCCTCAGTGATTTCTACTTTTTACTCGAACTCGTTCGAAGTTCTTCGAACGGTTCTTGCCACAAAAATCGGTTTTAATCTGGAGGACCTGCGAAACAGTAATGCCTCCTTTTTTGAGCAAATCAAGGTTATCGTCCCGACGCCGATGATCGAGGACAACCTCAACCGCTTCTTCGCGGATCACTTCGGAGCCACTCCGGGGATTGAATTCTCTAACGTAGCCAGCTGGATGTTCAAAGTTCTCGGACAGTCTCTCTCCAACGCTGAAACATCTCAGGTCATGGACTGGACTTTTTACGAGATCCTGCGTCAAAAGCAAAACAAAAAGGCTTTCCCTGAAGAAGAAAAGCGTCTTTATGAATACATTCAGACATTGGACCCCGTCGGTGTGTTGGAATTTGCCCGTCATCTGAACACAGTTTTCATTACTTACGGTTCCTATCGCTTTGACTGGCTGCAACAGTGGGCTTTAGAGAAATTCAAATTCAACCATAAGGTACACCCGCTTCCGGTACCAAATGCAAAGGCAGAAGAAGAGCGATTGAAGAAAAACGCTGACTTTTTGTGGCAAAAGCGTCTTTGGCAAGAATTAATCGAACAGACCGGCGCAGAAAGCGAAGGAAAAATCTTCGGGTGGCTTGAAAATACTATTGAGCGAATCCGGAAGAACAAACCGGTTGAGAACAGTCTTCCGATTCATCTTTTTCTGCCGTTCTCGATTCCGCCTAACTTACTGCCTCTGATTCGAGCTTATGAAGATTCTCCTGCAGAGCTTAATCTGTACATTCTTAATCCGTGCGCCGAGTACTGGTTTGAGTCCGTTCCGAAAGCGCAGTTCGACTGGTCCGAGAATTTCAAAGTCGACAACAGCTGCCTGAACTATCTGTTGACAAATGCAGCAAGCACGAGAGCCGCTATTGACCGATTGGACAGCTTCCTTTTTTCCGAGGAAGAAGCTTCGGCAATCGAAACGGATATCTCTGATAAAGACAAACAGAACCGTCAAAAGGCATTCGTCAAACAGCCGGGGTCTCGGGAATTTGTAACCTCAGAAAAAACTTTCGACCATTCCGAAGAAGAAATAAAAACCAAGGTTAGTGCCGAGACAGCTTCCGCATATCTGGAGTATCCCTCCAAGTCGTTTCTGCATAGCTTTCAAAACTCCATTCTTAGAATGGACAGCACGCTGCTGCCCATTGAGCCTGCCGAGAAAGATGTCAGTCTTCGCATTCTCAAGGCGCCCTCTTTTGTCCGAGAAGTCGAAGCCACCATCGACATTCTCCAGAATTGGCTCACAGATAAAAAACGCGGCCTAAAACCTTCCGATGTTTTGGTCGTAGTTCCGGACATCGAAAAGGCAGCTCCTATCATTGAAGGCGTCATGGCATCACTGCCGAAAGATCTTTATATCCCTTGGAAGATCATCGGTCTCAGCGAAGAAAAACAGAATGCGCTTGCAGATGCGTTTGTGGGCTTGGGCAAACTCTTGATGTCCGATTTCTCAGCCAGAGAATTCTTTGATTGGCTGGAGAAACTCCCCGTACAACAGCAGTGGGACCTGTCCTTAGACGACATCTCTGTCATTCAGACTTGGCTTTATTCTGCGGGATACTCTGTCGGAATCGATCATGAACAGCTCGCGGCGCTGAATTTCACTGACGAAGACACGTCCTTTCAGGACGCCATGGAACGGCTTTCTCTCGGCTTTTTCCTTGATGAAGCTTCCCCTCTGCCCTTCAAGAGTGTTCTTCCTATTCGAGGAGATGAGGAAGCCGGTTTTGATGTCGTTTCCGACGGCTCGGGCCGCTTGCTCCAAGCGCTTTCTCAACTTTATCTGAACCTTGCCGATCAGCGTCGTGAACTGCTCGCTTCCGAATTTGCACTCCCCGCAGAGGCCTGGAGAGAAGCTCTGTTAGGTATGAAAGAGCGTTTCTTCGGAAACAACTGTGATCCTGAAGAGTCCTATAACTTCTCAGAAATCATCGAGACAGTCTGCAAAGGCATGGCTGCCGCTTTCGGCGGCACGGAAAAAACCGTCAGTTTCGATGTTGTATTAAGCGAGCTGCGAAGTGAACTCTCCAAAACAAAGCGCGATGTACCGAGCTCCGGAACGATGACCTTCGCATCCATTTCACTTGCCAGAGGAATACCCTACAAGGTCATTTGCTGTTTGGGTTTCGATGAGAAAAGCGGGTTCCCGGGAACACCTAAGTTTGAAGAATTTGACTTGACCAAGGATCACCGCCGCCGCGGTGACCGAGACGCAAGAAAGGACAATAACGCTGTCTTCCTTGACACGCTTCTCAGCGCTCGAGAAAACCTTTTGATTTCCTACACAATCGGAACGAAACCGCAAAGCGAAAATAATCCGTCGCTCGTCATTGATAATTTCAAGAATTACTTCCTTTCTCATGCCATGAGCGTAGGGATGGAGGACGGCACAGCTCAGGAAAAGGCAGACGAGCTTTGGAAGAGCATCGTAACTAAGGTTCCTTTGAATCGCTTCTCCATGAGAAATTTCTTAGAGGAAGCAAAATCTCTAGACAAACGAGAAAACAACTTGTTCTGGAAGAGCCCTCGGAAAGACGTCCTCGATTCAATCGAACATGCCTATAGGAACCCGGGCGCCAAGGAACCGATGTTTGCCAACACCGAGATTCCTGCTGAGAAACTTCCCAAAACGATGCAGCACCCGGTGCTCCGCGAACTGCAGGTTAATTTCCTCATAAAGTTCCTGACCTCTTACAACGAATGGGCGGCAACGCTGCTCAAGCTTGAATCATCAGATTTCGAAGCCGACGAAAGAATGATCGTCCCTTCTAAGGACGACAAGCTTATGCACTCAGAGGTCAGCCGAAAATTTCTTTCTTTGCTTGAGAATAACTTCTCTGATCAAGAGGCGCTCAATCTTTTGAACCTTAATCCGAAGTACGGCATTGAAAGTGTCCGACGTGCGGTTCTCAGTTTTGAAACCTCAGAGGTTGCCGACGCTCACGCCGCAAGGAAACAATTTGAGGAGACTGAGACTTTAAAACCCCTCTCGGCGGGACTTGATTATCGAGTTCCGACTGCAGTTTCTAGCTTCGTCAATCGGCTCACAGACAAAACGGATCTCTTCCTTTGGAAAACGGAAGATGAGTCCTTGCGCGTCAAGCTCGGCGTCTTTTGCTCTGCGTCGGAACAAAACCGAGAAGTATTGCGCCAAATTATTTGGACCGAAGCCGGGGAACCCTACGATTTACTCATCTTTAACGAAAGTTCAGACACAGATCATTTCGTCATTTCTTACTCTTCGATTATTCAGAACCATGGCGGCGAACCGCTTAAAGCGTTCTTGAGGTTATTTGAGTGTCACTGCAAGCACGCACTTGGAATGAATGCCTCGGATGACGCACTGCTTTGGCAGGGTGTCTCAGAGGAAAGCGTAAGAAAAGCTGCTGATTTATCTAAGGCTCTCAAAGAAGAACTCAGCGATTACTACAAACTCCTCAAAGGTGATGGCAGAAAGAAAGACATCTACCTTTCAGAAGCATTCGAAGCGTTAATTGAATTCATTCAAAAACTTAAACCTTAATCGGAGTATTTATGCTTTATAAAGAATTTGATGCTGCCACAACGCCGATTGAGGGGCGCATGCTTTTGGAAGCCAGCGCCGGCACCGGAAAAACGTATTCCTTGATGCGAGTGCTGCTCAGGCTTTTAGTCGAGAAAGGAATCGAACTAGATCGTATTTTGGTCGTGACATTCACGAATGCAGCCACTGATGAGTTGTCCTCTCGTTTGCGCAGCAACCTGACGGAACTGATTGAACAAATTAGGCTGAACAAGAGCGGAAGCTTCAACGATCTGCTGGATAGTTGGGGAGAAAAGAAATATTCTCAGGACATAATTCTTGAAAAACTGCAAACAGCGCTGAATAAGATTGACGACGCTGCCATTTTTACTATTCACGGCTTTTGCCAACGAATCCTTCAGGACTTTGTCTTTTCTTCAAAGGGAAACTACGACTTTGAGATCGGAGATGATTCAAACGCTAAAGATAAAGCGCTGAGTACTTTTCTTCGTACAAACCTTCCGAAGGCCTATCCAGGCTACCCTACGGAACAACTGTCTCTGGCTCGAGACATTCCTTGGGAAGATATTCTGACAACTGCTGCCGGTTTGAGCAGAAGCAAGCCGCTCACCCGGCAAATGAAGCTGATGAAAGATGCGAATCAAAAGCCCGAAGACGAAACCACTCGGTTTTTTGAAACTTTCATTGATCAGGCAACAAAACTCTACGAAGAAAACAAGAAAGATGAACGTCTTTTTACGTTCGATGACCTGCTGATCGAAGCAGAAGAACGCATTGTTAAAGATCCGGAATTCACCAAGGCAATTCAGAACCTTTACGGCGCTGCTTTGATTGACGAATTTCAGGATACGGACCCGATTCAATACTCGATTTTCAAACACCTGTTCTTAGAGGATCCGGAGAACTCCAAACCCGTTATCTTTGTCGGTGATCCGAAACAGTCTATTTATCGCTTCAGGAACGCAAGTCTTGAAACGTATCTGTTAGCCAAAAACGAAATCAACAACCCTTATCAGTTAGTAAAGAATTATCGTTCTACTCCTGGGATCATTGCCGGAGTTAATGCGTACTTCAATCCGGAAGGGAAAGGTTCCCGCGGCGGCTTTTTGAATCAGGCCCTTTCTTATTCGCCGGTGAAGTTTAATAAGAAAAAACTACCGCTCCTCTTAGAGAAAGACGGCAAAGTCGAACCCCTTTCCTCTTTCGCTTTCTGGTCCAATGCCGACACTAAGGCCTTGTCCAATGCAGAGACACTTCGCGATATGGAGGCTATTGCCATCGCAGAGGAAATCGAATCCTTGCTAAAGGAAAATGTCCTCTATGACGGCCGGAGACTGAGACCCAGCGATATCGCGATTTTGGTTGCAAAGCGCTTCCATGCTGACAAGGTTATTGAAGAGCTGCGCAGGCGGGGCATTCGCACCCTTCGGTCTTCGAATGAAAATGTCTTATGTTCCAAAGAAGCGCACGAACTTAAGAGCGTTCTAGAGGCTATGTACGATCCGAGAGATACTCGTCTTGTGGCTGCGGCTCAGGCAACCAGGATTTTCGGCGACTCGCTGAATGACTTATTGAATAACGATGCGGCCTCCGCGCAGGCACGTCTGTTATTGGAAAACTCAGCAAAAATCTACGAGAAGAGCGGAATTATCGCTGCTGTTTCGAACCTATTTGCCGGCGCCAAAACCGAAGAGCGTTTACTGCAATACGGAGGAGAACGCGCCCTCACGAATTATCAGCACATCTTGGAGCTTCTTCATCAGCAGCACAACACCATTGATAGTCTTCAGGGACTGCTGCGCTGGTTAAAACAAGAACAAAAAAAGAGCAACGACAGCTACACTCTGAGACGTGAAACCGATTCCGATGTTGTTCGAGTTGAGACTATTCACAGCAGTAAAGGCCTTCAATACCCTGTTGTTTATTACCTTGACCGGCCGATAAGCTTTTCCAAAGGTCAGAAATTTAGAGATGATGCGACAGGCGTCATTACCTTCTATGAAACCGAACAGAAGGCACCGGACGACTTCATTGAGAAATCATATGAGGAGTCCATGAGACTGCTGTATGTCGCTATGACGCGAGCCACAGCAAGGGTGGTTCTTCCCTATTTCTTCAAGAAAACTAAGAACGGAGCGCCTCACGGCAGCGTCGGCGGAAAAAATCCGCTTGCTCAGGCTATCAGCGGAGAAACGTCCGGCGGATTGGCCATTATTGGCGGTTTAAACCGACTGCGGGAGGCTTTGAGCCCGAAGGAAGCGTCGGCAAGAGAAGTCAGAAAGGCCTTGCTTGACGGAATTTCCGAGTACAACAAGAACAGCGCACATCCTCTCATGCTCTCTGAGAAAGCTTTAAATGCTTACACTCCTTTTGAGATCCGTTTTGACTTCGAACCCGGCAAATATGGAGACTCCGAAGTCTCCTTCAGACAACCGCCGGAGCATCTTGATCTCAGAGCCGGTCGCGGTGAGAAGCAAAATCGTTCTTGGATTTCTTCCAGTTTCACAAGCTTGTTGAGGACCATGGAAGCACAGGACTCCGCCGTCATCACTGATGAGTCGGAAGCTCTTGAGTCAGAGGAAACTGTCGCGGAATCGAAAGAAGAGGACGTATTGGAAGTCCTCAAAGGCACCCAAAGCGCTGCCGAATTCGGCACGAAAGTCCACGAATTATTAGAAAAGATTTTCGACAAAAATTTCCATAACTGGAAGAACAGAGTCTACAAATTTTTAGATGATCGTTTTAAGGGTTATGTCGCCCCAGAAACTGAAGAACGAAAGGCCGAAATCGAGACTAAAACGGAAGAGTTCTTCGAAAATTTATTCGAAGCAAAGATTCTGCCCTCCGCGCCGGGCTTCCATCTCTCTCAGCTTTTTAAAAATCTTAAAGATTGCCGTCCGGAATTGAAATTCATGCTTTCCGTCGGAGCTCCGATAAAGGGCAGAGAACGTCTGACGGCGAGTCTTTTGGCTGAAACGCTAACGGCCTTTGATTCTCGTTATAAAGACTTTCATTTGTCAGAACTTGATATGCGCGGTTATCTCACGGGCTCCATCGACTTAGCTTTTGCCGCTGACGGCAAATATTGGGTCATCGACTGGAAGACGAACAAAATTGATTACCGCAACAACACTCCTGAGCTCTATACGCCGGAAGCCGTGAACGCCTTGATGAAAAATAATCACTACGAGCTTCAGTTGGCGCTCTATCTCGTTGCGCTCAAACGAATGCTCGAAGTTCGTTTAAATCTGCCGGAAGGTACGGGTTATAAAGCCATCGGAGGGGCGGTTTACTGCTTCCTGCGCGGCATCGACAGGAATGCGCGTGGAACGTACTTTGAACGTCCAAAAGATGCCCTTATCGAATGTTTAGACGACTTCCTGAAAAACGGATTCAGTCGCGAACTCCTGGAATCTCGTGCCAAAGGAGCAGTTTGAAATGATTTCGCAAAACCAAAATTCATTTGAAAACCTCGGCACCATTCTGCTTGACCTTTTAACTCGTCGAGGAAAAACCATTACAGAAGAGCTAAGAGACGCATTGGCGTTCTTCATGCTGCATCTCGGACAAGCCGAACACCTCGGAGGTTTATGTGCCGAGCTTGATGCAACGCCGCAAAATAAAAAGTACGCGGAGCTGCTCAGGGAAGCTGAGCTGCTAACAGACAGCAGCAACAAAATTGCTGACGAACCTAACAACCTTTCTGTCGCTCCTACGCCTTTTCTTCTTGACGAGAGCGAACCGAAAAAGCTGAGAATTTATTCCCGCCGCAATTTTTGCTCTGAAAGCCGTTTGGCCGCAGGTATTCACGGTATGTGCTCTACAAGCGCCAGCGACGTCAACGAGGTAAAAGAGGCCTTAGCACAGCTGGAACAGACGTTAAAGAATGCACGAGAAAACGGCGACAAGAAAGCCTACTCTTTAAATCCTCTGCAGCTGGAAGCCGCCGAACTTGCAGTTTCGGAGAAATTCTCCGTTATTTGCGGCGGTCCCGGTACCGGCAAAACAACCACCGTTGTGAAATTCATTGAAGCCTTTTTGGAAATACATCCGAAGGGCATCATTCAAATGTGTGCCCCAACCGGAAAGGCCACAAGTCGTCTTCTTGAATCCGTAAAAAATCAAGCGGATGCCGGTCCGTCCTCTGCACCTTACTACCCTGCCGTTCGCAAGGCCCTTGCGGAAGATAGACTGACTTCTTTGACGATCCATAAATTGCTCGTCACGGATTTATCCAACGGCAAACGACCTTCAGCAGACAATCCGATCGAAGCAGATCTGCTAATCGTGGATGAGAGCTCAATGATTGACTCCGCCCTTGCGTTAAAACTTATCAGATCAATTGATCCAACCAAAACGCAAACTGTGTTTTTAGGCGACAAGCATCAGCTGGCAGCCGTCGGACCTGGTTCGGTGTTTGCTGACATCTCCGACAATTCGGGTGTTTTGAAAGGCCACATTGTTGAATTAAAAGAGAGCATTCGCTTCAACGACAAATCCGCTATCGGCAGATTGGCGCAGCGCATGCTGGCCTTCGAAGAAGGAAGAGAAGCCGGCATTTCGGACTTTATTTCAGAAGTTGAGTACACGGACGATCAACCTTTTGAAGGATTTAAAGATACCGGCGTGTTTTTCAAATCTGCAGGTAGAAATCTTCCTCTGCAGGCTCAGAAGTGGTTAGAGGAAAAACTCGATTCCTACTGCAACGCAGTCGAAAACTTAAACCTGACTTTAACTTTGAACGATAAAAACGAAGTGGATTCAAGATCAGCCAACTTCGAAAACCTTCCTAATGATGTACAACAAGCTCTTAAAGACGTCTGGAACGAACTGAGTACTTTCCGTCCGTTGTGCGCACAACGTGAAGGTCCGACCGGCGTCAATGCCGTCAATGATTATTGCGAAGATTTTGTTAAAACGGCTTTCATAGTTCCATCCGCAGACGACATGTACAACGGCAAGGTCATCATTGTTCGTCAAAACGACTCCGGCCTTGGTGTCGCCAACGGCGACGTCGCTGTTATTTTCGGCTTGAAGACGGCTGATTCCGACAAACCGATGTGGTATGCATTCATCGGTGATCTGAAGAAAATCGTTCCGGCTCAGCTGCTGCCGAAATATGACACCGCCTTTGCAATCACCATCCATCAATCGCAGGGTTCCGGCTTCCGTGATGTAGCCATCTTCCTGCCAACACTAAGTGCCGGAAGTGATGCTGCCTCTTTATGCACGCGCGAACTTCTTTATACCGGCATTACTCGCTCGGAAAAAACGTGCCAGATTTTCGGGGCTAAGGATGCCCTAGACATGTCGTTAAAGACCGTCACGCAGCGCAGCGGAGGACTGCCTCAGCGGCTTAAAGAACGTTTCAGCGAACAAGGATAATTTCTCTTTCTGAGGGAAGAAGCCGAGCCGGTTAATCGAACCGAATCGGCTCTTCTCTTTCTTGAACTATGACAGATAGAAAATCAGTTCCTCAAAAACAGGAGCTCCGCCCAAATACTAAAGAGCAAATGCTCAAACGCTTTAAAGAAAATTTAAACACCTTCAAAAAGACGTTTGATTATCTCAAAGACAAATGAGTACACCATCAGATATTGATGCTGTGGTCTTGATCAACGAAGCTCGCACCGGCAATCGCTGCTCAGAAGAAAGAAAACAGCGAGTAGGCGGATGTCTGTCCAGCTATTCCTATTACGACACCGTCAGAGAGCAGATAACAAGCATCGTCGTCAGCCTTCTCAAAGGTCATTTCTTTCAGGACGGCAACAAAAGGACGGCGCTGGCGATTTACTTGGATCTGTGCCAAAACAATGGAATCAAGTTCTTGTCGGATCAAGACCGCTTAGGCGATGTTTTAATAGACATCGCTGCCAACCAGCGAGGCATCACTGAAAACACACGATTGCTCTTTCCGGATTAAAAAAGAAGTACCTCCTCGAGTTTGGCCTTTTAACAGTCTAATTTCCAAAAAAGACGTTTTCTTTGACACCAAGAATCCCAATACTTAAAAGATAGATCATCTTTAATTCGGTCTTTTAAAAACAAAAATCCCCTCCAAATTTTTATTTCATCTTTCGCTTATTTCGCTAAAACAGGCCGTTACTCTATCCGGATTGAAAAGAGAAACTCGTTCTCAAGCTCGTCTACTCACGATATATGTTCAATACTTGTTCAATCGTGTTCAATTTCTGCTCAATTCTCAAAAATTGAGGCTTTCTTTGACAGCAAAAATACCAATACTTAGAGGTTAAACTATCTTTAATTCTATCCTTTAAAGATAAAACTCCCCTCTGAATTTTTATTTCGTCCTTCGCTGAATTTCGCTAACAGAGCCTAGAACGTCTTTCCGTATCCAGACGCGTCTTTCGGCTTTGTGGGAACTTCTTGTTCTTACTTCAGAGAGTCGAAATTCGGAACTGCTTCCAGCAAGCGACAGGTGTAAGGATCTTTCGGACGATTAAGGATTTCTGCCGCCGATCCTGCTTCTACCACTTCTCCGGACTTCATCACAATGACTTCATCGGCAAGGTAACGAACGACGCCGAAGTTATGAGTGATGAACAAGTACGAGATATCTCGGCTTCTTTGGATTTCGTTCAAAAGATTCAGGATTTGGGCCTGCACGGAAACATCCAAAGCCGATGTCGGTTCATCACAAATCAGAAGTTTGGGTTCGACCACCAACGCACGAGCTATCGCCAAGCGCTGTCTTTGTCCGCCCGAGAACTCATGCGGATACCGATTCAATGAATCGGAACGAAGCCCGCAAAGACCGATGACATCTTCAATTCTTCCGAGCGCTTCACTCGCAGGAATATCAGGGTGCAGGCTCTCCAACCCTTCAAGCAGAATTTCCTTAACACGCATTCTCGGATTCAAACTGGAGAATGGATCTTGGAAAATAACCTGCATATCGACGCGGGCTTGTCGAAGATCGGGACCGTTCAAGCTGCCTAAGTCTTTTCCGTTCAAGAGCGCAGAACCAGTGATTTTTGCCTGCAGTCGGAGAAGTTGGAGGATGCCTCGGGCCACCGTGGTTTTGCCGCTGCCGCTTTCTCCGATCAATGCCGTTGTCAGCCCTCTGCGCACATCGAATGAGACATTGTTGACGGCTTTGGCGTATTCCGTCGGACGCAGAAAACCGCCGCGAATCGGAAACCAAACGCTGTAATTCTTGACTTCAAGAATGCGAGGCACATCTTTCTGCTCTCGCTCAACAACAACGTCACTTCGCGGAAGTTCGACCGGATCATTTTCAGGAAACAGGCAGCGAACTTTTCGGTCTCCAATCTCCTGCAGGACAACTTTATGCTGAGAACATTCGGGACGAGCTTTTTTACAGCGCTCGGCAAATCGGCATCCATGGAACTCTCGATTCAAGCGAGGAACCATGCCCGGTATTGCCTCGAGCATCTGGCTCTTTTGCTTTCCTTCAGGAAGCGCCTTCAAAAGATTGCGCGCATAAGGATGCAATGGCTTGGAGAAGAACTCACGTGCTGAAGCTTCTTCCACCAGCTCACCGGCATACATCAGCCCTACCCTGGCTGCGACCTGAGCCACAACAGCCAAATCATGTGTAATCAGCAGAATGCCGATGTTTTCGGTTTCCTTGAGATGCTTTAAAAGATCAAGAATCTGAGCTTGAACGGAAACGTCCAGCGCCGTCGTCGGTTCGTCTGCAATCAAATAGTTCGGCTCGGCCGCTAGTGCAATAGCGATCATAACGCGCTGCTTTTGACCGCCGGAGAGTTCAAACGGGAATGATTTCATTCTGCGTTCGGGCTCAGGGATTCCGACTTTTTTCAGCCAGTCGAGTGCTTTTGCTCGCGCTTCTTCGCCGCGCAGCGGTGTATGAAGAAGAATTGTCTCGACAATTTGATCCCCGACAGTCATCACCGGGTTTAACGACGTCGCCGGTTCCTGGAAAATCAAACTGATCTTGAAAGAGCGAATATTGCGCATCGCAGCTTCCGGCAAACCCATGATTTCTGTTCCGTCAACGGTAACAACACCGCTCGAGACTCGTCCGGAGCTCGGAAGCAATCTCAGCAGAGAAAAAGCCGTCATAGATTTGCCGCACCCGGACTCTCCGACTAAAGCGCAGATTTCGCCTCGATTAAGCGTCAGGCTCAAACCGTCTACAACGCGAACCGTATCCTCGGAAGTGAGGATTTCAGTCACCATATTAGAAATACGGAGCATTACTTTTTCCTCCCGATTTTGAGGACCAGTCTCGGGTCAAATGCTTCCCGAACGGCAGACGCAAACAAGTTGGCAGACAACACAAGTGTGAGCATGAAAGTGAAAGCCGCGCAAAGGTTCCACCAGACAACCGGTGTGCGGGAAAGTTCAAGACGTCCGGCATTAATCATGGAACCGAAACTGTGTGTCGTCGGATCAACGCCGACACCGACGTAAGAAAGCACCGCTTCATATAGAACAATGCCGGAGAAATCCAATACCGCCACAATCAAAATGATGTGGATCACGTTGGGCAGCACATGACGCTTCATGATCTTAAACGGCCCTAATCCGAAGGCACGAGCCGCTTGGATATAGTCCAGCTGAGAAATCTTTAAGGTCTCGGCGCGAAGGAGACGTGCGAGCGTGGCCCAGCCCGTCAGACCGATGATGATTGAAAGCATGAACAGACGAAGGTCGGCTCTCTCAATGCCGGTCGCATACATGCCGGGATGAGAATCAATGAACACCTGAATCATCAGCACGGAAGCCGCAATCAAAAGAACGCTCGGAATTGAAGACAACGTCGTGTAAAGGTACTGAATTAAGTCGTCTACCCAGCCCTTGAAGAATCCGGCACAAATTCCCAGAACCACGGCAAACGGAAGCGTCGTCAACGTCGCCAGAGTTCCGATCACAAGCGCTGTACGCACCGACTTAAAGGCTTGATACAGGACATCGTTGCCTGTTTGATCTGTCCCCATCACGTGGTAATACGGCCAAAGCGCGCCGATCAGGCACCCGAGGACGATTAAAACAGAGCAGGTCGTAAGGACTGCTTCATAAGGAACTTCATCGCGGCGCTTAAATAGCGTACGCACCTCTCCCTTGAATGAGCGATCTTTATATCGAGCAATCAGTCCGACCGTTAAGAACCACAGCAAAGCGCTAAGCACGAGTCCTGCACCTAGCCCGCAGGCCGATTTAACGATGATGTCTTCTGCCCAATCGGCGTTATTTTTGAGGTGCGCTCCTCCGGCTTTCAGCGGTTCGTAATCGCGCACGGGTTTGCCGTCTTCAAAGCGGGAAATTTTTTCAAATGTCTGAGTCGCAAGCGGCATCGAATAAGACTTCTCTTCGGCAGAAGAGGCTTTGCCTAGCGCTTTATCCAACAGGGAATAAGCCTTGACGTCATAGATCGGGCGCCCGGCCTGAACATCAATGACCGGACGAAAGTGCACAGAATCTACGACGGAGAGCAGAAGGAAGAAACACAGCAGCGAAAGCGAGCACAGCGAGGCGCCGGAACTCACAACATAGCGCCATCGTGCTTTGAGCTCTTCGGAGCGGGCAACATGAATCAGATAAAACGTTAGTGCCGCAAGAAGGACGACAATCACGATATCCGTTGGAAGCAAAACAAATTTAGGCATCATTTCAAACGGATCCTCGGGTCGGCAATCGTGTAAGCTACGTCCGTCAAAATCAGACCGATAACATACAGCACGGTTCCTACAAAAACCATGGTACGGACAATGGCGAAGTCCTGAGCATTAATCGCGTCAATCGTGAAGCTGCCTAAGCCCGGAATGCCGAAGAAGCTTTCCATCACTAAGGAGCCTAAAAACAGCATCGGAAGCACGGCAACCGTTGAAGTCAGAATCGGCAGGCTGGCGTTGCGCAGAACGTGTTTAAACAGGACGGCCGTTTCGCTTAAGCCCTTCGCGCGAGCGGTACGAACGTAATCCTTGTTGATTTCTTCCAGGAACATCGAGCGGTACAGCAGCGCATCGCCTCCGATGCGAGAGAAAACGCCGATCGCAATCGGAAGAATCAGGAACGAAATCATGGCCGTTCCCGTCTCAAAACCTGAGATCGGAACGAGCCGCAGGACTTTTGAGAAGAGCCACTGCCCGAAAATAATGTAGAAAAGCGATGAGATCGACATCATGACAATGGCAAAGACCACGCCGCCGATCTCAAGCTTCGTGTGCCGGAAGAACACTAAACCTAAAGAAAACACGACAATCACGAAGACGCCGAGCAAAAAGGTCGGAAACGCCAAAGCAACCGAAGGCCACATTCGGTTTTTGATTTCATAAGCAATGTCACGTCCCGCGTCCGATGCACCGAGGTCTCCGACCATCAGCCGCGCACTGTGCTGCCAAAAAATCGTATCCGTAAGCTTGTCTGAGCCTTTGGCCTTCTCATTCCAGAGCAGCGGTTTGTCGTAACCGTGTTCTTCTTTCCAGTTCTGGATCGCTTCGGCCGTCACACGCTTGCCGCCGATATTGAGGCGCGCCATATCATCCGGCGTGTTGACCGTAAAGAACAGCATAAAGGTGAGCAGATTGACGCCGATCAGAATCAGGAAGCCGTAGCCGATGCGTCTTAAGAGATAACGAATCATTTGACGTCCTCCTCTGTAGTGCGTGCGGTCATTCGTTCCCGCTTTCTATGAAGAGCCACGGCCGGAATAATCACCAACGCCGACAGCAGAACAAAAACGAGCAGCGGCCAGTAAATGGGTTTGTTCCATTCTTTAATAGCCTTCACTCGCGTCTCAGGATCGAGCCTCAGGTACTGAATGTGATTGCGCACAACCTGCGTGGGTTTGCCGTTGTGCACCCACTGATGGAAAGCCGCGGAACTCGTCGGAAAGTAACCGAATGTCCACGGCGCATCTTCCTGGACGATCTTGATCAGTTCATTAATGGCCTCGGCCTTATCCGGGCCTTCGTCCATATAACGCATACGGCTGAAGAGCTCGTCGTACTTCGGATTTTGGTAGTTCGAAGCGTTCTCTCCCGAGCCGCCCGTCTTGGACTTAGCGTTAGGGCCGTAAAGCAGGAACAGGAAATTTTCTGCATCCGGATAGTCGGCCAGCCAGCCCCATAAGAAGAGCTGGTGATTCCCGGAGATCACTTTATCCTGGAAACGGTTGTAGTCCGTGCCGCGGATATCGAGCTGAATGCCGATCTTGGCAAACTGCTTCTGGTACCAGTCGAGCACAGCCTTCGTTGAAGGAGACGCTGCCGCCTGGAAGTCGAGATTCAAGACTAAAGGCTCGCCGGTTTTTGCATCACGGCCGCCGGGGTAGCCTGCTTCAGCTAAGAGTTTCTTGGCTTCTTCAATGGATTTGCGGCGGACGAGTCCGTCTTCGGTCTTTTCGTAAACGATCGGGTTAAAGGCCGCAGCGCCGTCCTCTCGATATCCGAAAAGTCCCGGCGGCAGGGGTCCATGCGCGGGAGACGCCAGCCCTTTCTCAAAGATCTGGATATATTCTTCCCAGTCCATGGCAATAGAAATCGCCTGACGAAGCTTCTTGTTGCGCTCGCGCTCTTCGGGCGTCTTGCCTTCTCCTACGACCGGATCCATCCAGTTAAAGCCGAAGTACGTGTTTTGCGCTTCTATGGTCTGCGGAAACTGCAGTTTCTTTTCTTTGTACTCTTTTTCTTTTTCCGCGCTGTCGGCCATGCCGATCAAGAAGCCCTGACCGTTGTCGAGACGTTCAATCTGCGGAGAGTCGTAGTAGCCCTGAAGGAACTTCGTACGAAGCGGCACGCTTTCTTTTTCGGCCGTGATTTCAATCCGATCAATGAAAGGCAGCGGTTTTCCGCAGTCCTTTAAAAATCCTTTCGCTTCATCGCCGGGCTCCCCCGCGCAGGGATAAAGCTCCGTCTTACGGAAATTCGGATTGCGCTCCATGACATGTTTGCGGTTCTCAATCGATTCCACCAGCATGTAAGGGCCGGTACCCACGGGCCAATAGTTCAAAGACAAGTTGTTTTTGGCCATGCCCTTCTGGGCGTAGAAGGCTTCGGCCTCCCACGGAACCGGCGCAAAGAACGTCATGGCCAGCCAGTTGGGGAACTGCGGGTACTTTCCTTTGACTTCGAGCCGCAGCGTGTACTTATCCGGCGCCGAAACACCTTTGAGCTCAAACTTCCGCAAGTCTAAGAAAGGTAAGTCTCTGTCAGAGGGCTTGAGATCGGCGCGAAGGCGTTTGTCTTCTGCGCGAACCTGAACGGCAAAGTCTTTCAATCCCGGAAGATAGTTCACCATCGTTCCGTAGACCGGAGCAATGATGCGGGGATTGGCCATTCGCTTGATCGAGTAAACAAAATCCTCGGCGGTCAGCTCTCGCGTACCCTTCTGCGGCAAATCCATCGGATTGTGCAGCTCGTCGATGACTTCAGGCGCTAACGCGTGGTTGATGTATTCGCCCTTTTCGTTCTTGGCAAAAGCCGGATGAGGCGCAAAGAGGATTCCTTTTTTGATCGGAATCTCGTAAACACTCAGAGCGATTTTTTCCGCCGAAGCAGTCTCAGGTAAGGCCTTTCCGTCTTTATCCAGATAAACGGGTTTAACGACCTCTGCTGCGGAACGAGGGATCAGGCGATAAGGGCGCTCTAGGAAGTGATACTGGTAAAGCGGTTCGTAAATACTGTAGGTGTAAGGCGTCTCATCGGAAGAGTAAGAACTCGTCGGATCCAAATGCTTCGGACTGCGGCCGGAGAACGGCGTGTAAAGCGTATTGGAGGCAAGTTCTTTTTCCGTGTGAACAGAGTTCGGAATTTCTTTGCAGGAGGTCAGTGCGATCACAGCAAAGACAGCCGCTGACAACCTAAGGAGCCTGCCGTAAGTTGCGCCGTATCCTACTTTAATTTTCACTGCTGTTCCTTTCGCCTATTTTGGGACGAGATATCTTATCAGATCACAAAAAATTCCAAAGAAATAAAATAGTTAGGGACGGTTTCCCGTCTAGGGGTATTCCCAACTTTTTAAGATTCGCGAAAGATTTTATCGCTCCGAAAAACGGGTATAAAGAATGACCTTTCAAGCCTGATTCTCAGGTACCCGTTTGTTAAAATGCGCTCTTATGTGAGGCTGGGCTTCAAGGAGCCTTTTTGAGCGCGCTTACGCGCGCTCGGATGAGAATTTGTTGATGGAAAAACACTATTTCGACTGGCCGGTTCGCGTCTACTACGAAGACACAGACTGTGCACGAGTGGTTTATTACGCCAACTACTTCAGGTTCATGGAACGCGCACGCACGGAATGGCTGCGCGCATTGGGCTGGAGTCAGGAGCGGCTGTACTCAGAGCTCGGCGTCGTCTTTGTCGTCGCCGAAGCCAAAGCCAAGTACAAGAAACCGGCCCGGCTGGATGATGAATTAGTGGTTCGATCAACGGTCACCGCGTGCGGCCGTACTTCTTTTGAATTTCATCAGGAAATTCTGAGAGGAGATGAAGTGCTCAACGTCGGAGACGTTCGCTGCGGCACGCTCGACGCGCACACATTCCGCCCGGTGGCTATGCCCGAGCCTATTTCAGAACAACTCAAAAAACTTTTAACTCATTAATCATTCGTTAGTACAAGGGACTGTGATGGAAGCATCTGCCGATTTATCAATCATTACTTTGGTTGCTCATGCGAGCGCCGTTGTTCAGATTGTTTTGGCTATTCTTTTGATTTTCTCTTTAGTGAGCTGGACCATTATTTTTCAGAAATGGTTCCAGATGAGCCGTGCAAGAAGAGAAGCCCGCAACTTCGACAAGCGTTTCTGGGGCGGTGCAGATTTAAATAAACTCTACGAAAGCGCCACCGAGCGACGCTCTTCCATCGGTCCTCAGGAGGGCATCTTTTACTCCGGCATGACCGAGTTCTTAAGAAGCCGCGCGAGCAATCTCGAAGCCCGCGCCGGCACCTTCGGCGTCATTGACGGTGTGTCTCGCGCCATGCGCGCCCGTTATCAGAGAGAACTCGACATTCTCGAGTCGGGCTTGAGCGTTTTGGCGACCATCGGTTCCGTTTCTCCGTACATCGGTCTGTTCGGCACCGTATGGGGCATCATGGACGCCTTCACAGGCTTGGGCAACCTGGAAAGCGCTTCGCTGGCTGTCGTCGCCCCGGGTATTGCCGAAGCTCTGGTGGCAACCGCGATCGGTCTGTTTGCCGCTATTCCTGCCGTTATCGGCTACAACCGCTTTGCTTATAGTCTGGATCGTCTCTCGAGCCAGTACGAAAGCTTCATGCAGGAATTCCAGAACATTTTGGGTCGTCAGGCCTAAGGACGCAACATGGCACGTAACGGCAAAAGACGTCTTTTAGCAGAGATGAACGTCGTCCCGTACATTGACGTGATGCTCGTTCTCGTGGTGATCCTGATGGTCGCCGCCCCATACGTCAATCCTTCGATCGTCGATCTGCCGAAAGTCAATAAAGCGGCTCGCACTCCGGATAAAGTTGTCGAAGTCATTATCTCGCCAGACGGCAAACTCCAGATCCGCGATACCGCAAAGAAATTAACTCCGGTTGATTTCCCTCAGTTAGTCTCTACGGTCGAATCGATGCAGACCGACGGAAATCAGGTTCCGGTTGTCATTGCTGCGGATAAAACCGTCGCATATGAAAAAGTCATCGACGTGATGCGCAATCTACAAAAGGCCAACATCACGCGTATCGGTCTGTCATTGCAACTTGAAGGAAGCGGTGCCAAGTAATGGACGACTTATCTCCGAATCAAGCGAATCGGCTCTCAGGCGCTCAGGGTTATTGGGGCACGGCTTTTGTGCTCGCTTTAATCGCCCACGGGCTTCTTTTTGTGCTGCTCTTCGTTTCCATGCAATGGAGATCGGAGCCGACAGGCCCCGTCTATGCCGAACTGTGGAACGGCGACATGCCGGCAGCAGAAGCCCCGGCAGAGACGCAACCGGAACCGCAGCCTGAGCCGGAACCCGAGCCTCAGCCCGAACCGGAGCCCCAACCTGAACCTCAGCCGGAACCGGAACCCGCTCCCGAGCCTCCTGCTCCGGAAGAGCCTCAGCAGCAGCTGCCTCCGCCCCCGCCTCCTATCGCTCAGACGGATTTAGATCGTCAAGCCAATCTGCTTGAGGATCCGGACATCGTCCAAGAAAGACTCGACCGCGAAAAGAAGAAACAGGAAGAGGAAAAACAACGCATTCTTGAGCGCGAACGTCAGCTTCAGGAAGCCAAACGAGCTGAAGAGCAGCGCAAAGCCGAAGAAGCTCGCCAGGCTGAACTGCGCCGTCAGGAAGAAGAACGACGCATCGAAGAACAGAAGCGTCAGGAAGAGCTGAAGAAACAAGAAGAGCAGAAACGCTTAGCGGAGGAAAAACGTAAGGCTGAAGAAAAAGCAGAAGCCGAGCGCAAAGCCAAGCAGGAAGAACTCAAGAAGCAAGCTCAGGAACGCGAACGCAAGATCGCTGAAGAAAAGGCTCAGCGAGAAAAAGCCTTAGCTGAAAAGCGCAAGGCTCAAGAAGAACTCAATCGTCAGAGAGCCCAAGAACAGGCGAATGCCGCCCGCAGAAAAGAAATGCTCAGCCGCTTAACCGGCCAGAGCGGATCTGCCATGGGTTCAGGCTCCGGCGCCATGACGAACTTTCAGCAAGCCCAGTACAACAACCGTATCGTTGCCTGCATCCGTCCGCATATTACGTTTAATACGCCGGCCGGCGCCAAACGCGGAATGTACGTTGCCAAGTTCGATGTCCGACTGCTCAAGAACGGTCAGAAGGCTGTTCCGCCCAAGATGATCAGCAGCAGCGGTCTGAAGGCTTTCGATACAGCGGTGGAAAAAGCGATTCTGATGTGCAATCCCTTCCCCAAACCCCCGGTAGGAGACATTCCCTCTTCTATTACATTGACATTTGATCCGGTTGACGACGCAAACGGTCGTTAACCTAACGGAGACAGCCTATGAGTACCTCGGCAGCCGCATCCGCCGAAATCGCCAAAGTCGCACAAACAGCGGTTACGACAGAAGAACTTTTAAGCGGCGACAGCAACATCCTGGATCAACTCCTGCTGATGTTTGAAAAAGGGCTTAACCAGCCGATCATCTATTGGCAGCTGGCCTCCATTCTGGGCTCACTGTTTTTAGCTTGGCTGCTCGGCAAATACATCCGCATGCGGATTATTAAGCACTTAGCCGCCAATGAAATCATCGAAAGCGACGAGATCAAAGCGGAAGAAGGCGAAGCCCCTGTCAAGCCTGAACATCGCGAGAGCGCCTTCTGGGCAAAGGTAAGACGAGGCATAGAGACGCTGATTTTGCGGCTGAGTTTCCCGCTGCTTGGAATGTTCTTCATCGCGGTCAGCACCTTTACCGTGCGACTTTTCGGCTTGCTTCCTAAGAAAGCCCTGCCGCTGGAATCCATTGCGTGGCTGATTCTCGGGGCCTACGTTGTGATCCGCACGGTCGTATTTCTGCTGCACTCACTTTCGCGCAAATACAACAGCAGCCTGGATAACTTCCTGACGTTTTCGATTTGGGGCGGTGTCGCGCTTCAGATCGTCGGTGTACTGCCTAAGTGCGTCGAATTCATGCAGACCACCAAAATTCCGCTGGGAAGCACCAACGCAACGGTTTGGTCTGTCTTCCTTTCCGGCTTCTCGATTGCCTTAGCGCTCTTTATCGCGAAGTGGATCGGTCAGTTCTTTGAGAAATGGATAAACAGCCTTCCGACCATGGAGTCCAACGTCCGCGTTGTGATCATCCGGGTAGTCAAGGTCGTTTTAGTGACGATTGCGATTCTGATCGGTCTGGCTTCCGTTGGTATTGACATCACCGTGCTTGGTGTCTTCGGCGGTGCCATCGGTGTCGGCTTAGGTTTCGGCTTACAGAAAATTGCCTCTAACTACGTCAGCGGATTCATTATTCTTCTGGATAAGAGCATCAAAATCGGAGACTTGGTGAACGTTTCCGGCGTTGAAGGTATTGTGACGGACATCAAGACGCGCTACACAGCGGTTAAGGCTTACGACGGCAGCGTAACGATTATCCCGAACGAGAATTTCGTCACCAGCAGCGTTCGCAATACCTCGTACCTGTTGGGTCCGGGACGTGCGACCGTCATGATGAGCGTTGACTACAGCGCCGACATTGATGAAGTCATTGAGCTCATGACCGATATCGTCCGAAAACAGCCGCGCGTGCTGATCAATCCGGCGCCCTACACCATTCTGACGAACTTCGGAGCCGACGGTATTGAACTGACGTCGTACTTCTGGGTTCCCGACCCCGAAAAAGGCACCGCGACTTTGAGGTCCAACATTGGTCGCGCGATGTTCCGTGAATTCAACAAGCGCAAGATCAACATTCCGTTCCAGCAGAGGGATCTGCATATCATTTCGATGCCGGAAGTGATATGCAAAGTCGAAAACGACGTTCCTGCCCCATCGAAGTCCGAAGCAAAAGCAGGAACATAACGGTTTCTAACCTCTAATCAATCTGAAAAGTCGAAGCTCAGCCCTTCGACTTTTCTTTCTTGAATCTCTAATCCTCAAGTCCAACATCTTTCAAATTTTTCCGATATGTTTCGCAAGTTAGGCCCGTGGTTCATATTCGTCGCTGCATTGTTCGTCATGAGTTTAGGTATCGCACTCGTGACTCGAGGCAATCTCGGAACCACGCCCATCAGCTCTCTGCCATTAGTGTCGTCTTATGCCAGCGGCTTAACCTTCGGTGAAACTACTTTCTTCATTAACTTGCTCTTTGTTGCTGCACAGTGGCTGCTGCTCCGAAAATCCATCAACAAGCTTCTACTTCTCTCGCAAATTCCGATCACATTCGCCTTCTCTTACTTCATCGATACATCTATGCAGATCACTGAGTTCTTGTCTTCAGATATTTATTGGAAATGTTTTGCAGTCTCGATGCTTGGAAACGTGGTTCTCGGACTCGGCGTTGCTTTAGAAGTGTTTGCCGGCGCCGCAGCGTTACCCGGGGAAGGACTCGTACTTGCGGTCAGTACGGTTCTGCACAAGCCATTTTCATCCGTCAAAATCGCCAATGACGTTATTTTGGTTTTGTTGGCTTTACTTCTTAGTTACTGCGTTTTCCACGAAATACGCGGGCTGCGGGAAGGAACTGTTATTTCGGCGTTATGCGTCGGCATCTTTGTGAAATTCTGGCTTGCCGGTCTTACAAAACTTTTCAAGAGAGCGCCAGCGGACACAGAGTAACTTTTAGAGCTTTCCAGCCGCAACGGAGATCGGAGAATTTAAATCAGGCTCGATGAGTCGGAATCGTCAGCTTCAAGGCCTTGCTGATTCTAAATATCGTTTCGAATTTAGGTGATCCTTCGGGGCTGAGCGCTCTGTACAAACACTGCTTTGAGAGACCTGTCTCCTTTGCGAGCTGAACCATTCCTTTAGCCTTCACCATTTCGCCAAGTGCCCTTCTAACGAGTGATCCATCTCCCAGATCTTCTTCAACACAGGCCTTGAAAAAAGCTTCGGGATTGTTTTCCGTATTGATAAGGTAGTCCTGGATGTCAAATTCTTTGCCAAGCTTCGTAGTCACGCTTTGTACTCTTCAAGTAAGTTCCTCGTCGAAACCTTCAGCGAAAGTTTAAATGAACGCAGGCTTTCTTGATTGAACTCGGCAGCCTCTTACGCGGCTACCGACTCCAGCTGTTGAGTTTTGCATTGCATTAACCGTTGAATTTGGGACTTGAAGCTGAGTAATGGGCTAACGGGGTTTTCCTCATAGTTCGCTTTTTACTATTGACTTCCTCCCCTCCATAAATGAAGAGGATTCCTACCACTTCTCCGACAGCCGTAGCTTAATGTCGAAGTTGCCTCGGCGGGTTTCTGCTTCAGCGGGATTGCCCAAAGGAGTACAGCTTGGTTTTTGCACGTTCTCCAAAAGGAGTTTCACGTGCTTGGACACAACCGTATACTCCTTCAGGTCTCACATCTCTCCACAGACTTCACTTCGGGACAGCCCGCCCCTAGATCTGAAAAGATAGAGCCAGTTTAGCATAGCCAGTCCTTCGGACTGGGCCCTTATTTCACCGTCTTAATAACGGTGCTTTACGGGCCTAGCTGGTAAAAGCCTAGTAAAAACAGTCCATAGGCAGAATATCTCAAAATGATTTTCTATAAATTCGATAGTTTGATAATCGAATTTATTGATTTAATGCGTCAAAATTTTTCGCTCAAGACTACTATATTTATATCTGTTAGAGAGCGAACATTTCGCCTTTCGCAAAGACAGAATAACTTGTGAACCGAGGTCGGAAGAAATAACCCAACCCTGCTGACAATTTTCTCGCTACTACTATGATGCAAAGAAGAAAGATTAGGCCTTGGAGCAAATTACAGAAAGAAGTGTATTTGCTTGTCGATCCAAAATTAGACTTTCAGATCCATTGTGTAGCCTACCGAATGGGAAGCCAATATGGAAGTACTGACTTACCAAGGTATTGGATCACGTTAGACAAAGAAACCATCTTCGATTATCCGAAGCACTTTATCCATTCCGAAGGCCCAGACGAAAACTCTCGTATCGCTTACGAAGCTTTATCTATCTATCCGTATAGCAGCGAAACCTCTGAGATTTCGAACATGCTTCGAGAATACATTGATACGCCTTTGTCGGAATTAATGACTAAGAGATCATTGGGGACTCACAGACATTCTTCGAGCCGCCGATAGACGAATAGGTCAAAGAAGACTGGCAGAGTTAGCAGAAATCGTCAGCAACCCAGCCGCACAAAAAATTCTGAAGCAGAGGATAAATACATACAAGGAAAAGCAGAGGAAAGCCGCAGAAGCAGACGGCTTCTGAGCCAGCCTCGGAAGGACACCTAAAGAAATTAAAAGGGCGCCAGAAAATCCCTACAGCAGGTTTTCCGACGCCCTAAAAGGAAACGCTTCTTCGCTTAGCGGACTTTGATCTTGGCGATCAGTTTGTCAGCGATTTCGGTGACAGGAACGTTTTCGTTCTGGAGATCTCCGCGGTGAGCGTATTCAACTTCACCGTTCTTCAGGCCGCGGTCACCGATCGTAACGCGATGCGGAACACCGATCAGTTCCCAGTCAGCGAACATGACCCCGGGACGCAGACCTCTGTCATCGAGGATGACGTCAATGCCGGCTTCGCGCAGACGACCGTAAAGCTCGTTAGAAGCCTTCTGAACTTCTTCGCTCTTGTCATATCCGACGGGGCAGATCACTACGGTGAACGGAGCAATGCTGTCCGGCCAGATAATGCCTTTATCGTCGTGGCCTTGCTCGATAGCTGCGCCCAGCAGACGAGAAATACCGATACCGTAGCAACCCATCTGAAGCAGCTGGGGCTTGCCGTTTTCGTCCAGGTAAGTCGCATTCATCGGAGCAGAATACTTGTCGCCGAGGAAGAATACGTGGCCGACTTCGATGCCGCGCTGCATCTTGAGCGTGCCTTTGCCGTCTGGAGAAACATCGCCTTCAACGACGTTACGGATATCAGCAACAACATCCGGTTCTCTCAGGTCACGGCCCCAGTTCACGCCGCGGATGTGATAGCCCTCTTCGTTGGCGCCGACAATGAAGTCGCTCATGTTGGCAACGGTTGTATCGGCAACGATGGTGACATCCTTAGGAATACCGACAGGGCCGAGATAACCCGGTTTAGATCCGAAGGTATCTTCAATTTCCTTGTCGGTTGCAAAGCGGAATCCGCCCTTAAGCGCTTCCAGCTTTTCGGCTTTAACTTCATTAAGAGTGTGATCGCCTCTGAGAAGCAGAAGAACGATTTTTGCAGGCAGCGGATTGCCTTTTTCGTCCTGGTGATCAACTGCCAAAACAATAGATTTAACGCTGGCTGTCAGCGGCTTATTCAGAAGTTCAACAACAAGCTCGCACTTGTCGCGGCCCGGAGTCGGAACCTTTTCCATGGTCTCTGTGGCTTCTGCGCGTTTTTCGATCAGGCAGGGAGCTTCGGCCAATTCGATATTGGCAGCGTATTCGCTGTCCGGGCAGAAAACGATCAAATCTTCGCCGGTATCAGCGATCACCTGGAATTCCTGAGAGCGAGAGCCGCCGATGGAGCCGGAGTCAGCGCGCACTGCTCGATAAACCAAACCCAAGCGATCAAAGATGCGGCAGTAAGCTTCGAACATCTTGTCGTAGCTCTTGCCGGCGTCTTCAGCCGTACGGTCAAAAGAGTAAGCGTCTTTCATGACAAAGTCGCGGCCGCGCATCACGCCGAAACGAGGACGACGTTCGTCACGGAACTTTGTCTGAATCTGGTAGAAGTTCACCGGGAGCTGACGCCAGGACTTGATTTCCTGACGAGCGATGTCGGTCACGACTTCTTCGCTGGTAGGCTGAAGAACAAAGTCTCTGTCGTGTCTATCTTTAAAGCGAAGCAGTTCAGAGCCGTACTTCTGCCAGCGGCCGGTTTCCTGCCAAAGCTCAGCAGGCTGGACGATCGGCATCAGAAGTTCGATGGCGCCGGCACGGTCCATTTCCTCTCTGACAATACGTTCAATCTTCTTCAAAGAGCGAAGGCCCATCGGCATGTAGTTATAGACGCCGGCTGCAAGCTTACGGATCATGCCTGCGCGAAGCATCAGCTTCTGGCTAACGATTTCTGCATCTGCAGGAGCTTCTTTCTGTGTTGAAATAAAAAATTGTTTTGCTCTCATTACGAATTCTCAAAAACGAGCCGGCAGGCCGGCAGTCTACGATTAGGTTCGGATCTTATGACTTCTTTTCCTGCCTCTATATAATGGGCAGACACAAATAAGTTATTTTAAAGTTTTTATGCTTGATCAACATGGATACCGACCAAACGTCGGGATTATTTTGACCAATCCTCTCAAACAAGTTTTTTGGGGGAAACGTTTGGGTCAGCATTCCTGGCAATTTCCGCAGGGCGGTATCAACCGCGGGGAATCGCCTCGCGAAGCCATGTTCAGAGAGCTTTGGGAGGAGCTTGGTCTCTTTGAAAACCAGGTCCGTATCATCAGCCGCACCAAAGACTGGCTGCGCTATGACGTTCCCGACCGCTGGATTCGCCGCGATCTGCGCGGCATCTACAAAGGCCAAAAGCAGATTTGGTTCCTCTTAGAGTTTCTCGGTAAAAACAAAGACATCAACTTGAAAGCCACCAACCATCCGGAATTTGAAGCCTGGAAATGGAATGACTATTGGGTTCCGCTGAGCCAAGTGATTGACTTCAAGCGCGGTGTTTATAAAGAAGCTCTGAAGGAATTAGCTCCTGCTCTCTTCACAGATAAAAAACACCTTGTTCCGCCTGCAGGATGGGAAAAAGCGGAGGGGCCGGGACACTTCCGCCTTTACAAATAATCGTCTTTACGAGATCACTTGTTCATCACGACCATGTTGTCCTGATGAATCAGCTCTCTCTGTTCTAAGTAGCCTAGCTCTTCCACAACTTCATCGCTGTGCAGTCCCATGATTCGGCGGGACTCATCGGAGCCATAGTTAATCATGCCGCGGCAGATTTCCTTGTCGTTTTGATCCACGACTTGAATGATTTCGCCGCGAAGGAAGTCTCCGATCACAGCTTTAACACCGACCGGCAGCAGGCTCTTGCCTTTGCGGACAGCCTCGACGGCACCCTCATCAATAACGAGCTTTCCCTTCAGCTGCAAATGGTCAGCCATCCACTGGCTGCGGGCAGACATCGGTTTGCGATCTGTCTTCAGAAGCGTTCCGATGGATTCTCCCTGAGCTAAACGGACTAAAACATCAGGAATGCGTCCGCTGGCAATAACAGTTGAGGCTCCGCTGCGAGCTGCGCGTTTAGCGGCAAGCACTTTTGTCTGCATAATGATATATCTGGATTTGCCGGAATTTGCTCTGTCTTTTCAAGAATTTTCGTCTGAACCTTCTTGCTAAGCATGTACTT